>JAAUYG010176374.1_pt1 | contig 17585 bp, 15 predicted proteins | sample 7278091 | NCBI WGS metagenome assembly JAAUYG01 (sample SAMN14350201, study PRJNA611818) | marine sediment metagenome | isolation source: surface marine sediment (0.6m) | place: French Polynesia: Moorea | collected 2018-08
CGGCCGAGCGCCTGGCCGGCACCGACTTCCGCCACCTGGAGACGGCGCAGGACCTGGAGGCGGTCTACACCCTGGCCGAGCGCCTGGCGCGGCGCCTGCGCTGGCGGTTGTCGCGGCGGCAGCGGATCCGGCGCCGCGGCCGGCGCGTCGATCTGCGCAACACCATCCATCGCAGCCTGCGCCACGGCGGGACGCCTCTGGACCTGGCCTATCGCCGCCGGTTTCCGCGCCCGGTCAAGCTGGTGATGATGCTCGACGCCAGCGGCTCGATGAGCCTCTACAGCAGCTTCTTCATCCGCTTCATCCGCGGCCTGGTCGAGAACCTCGCCCAGGCCGAGGCCTTCGTCATCCACACCCGCCTGGTGCACATCAGCGCCGTGCTGCGCGAGCGCGACCTGGAGAAGGCGGTCGACCGGATGAACATCCTCTCGGCCGGCTGGGGCGGCGGCACCCGGCTCGGCGAGAGCCTGCGCAGCTTCAACGACAACTACGCCAAGCAGGTGCTGAACGGGCGCTCGGTCGTGATGATCCTGAGCGACGGCTACGACACCGGGCCGGCCGAGCTCATGGCCGGCGAGATGGCGCGGCTCAAGCGCCGGGCCCGGCGCATCATCTGGCTCAACCCGATGATCGGCTGGCAGGGCTACGAGCCCGTGGCCCAGGGCATGGCCGCGGCCCTGCCCCACGTCGACCTCTTCGCGCCGGCCCACACCCTGGACAGCCTGGCCGCCCTCGAACCCCATCTGGCGAAGCTTTGAGGCGCGTGGGAACATGATGGTCATGACCGCCGAGACCGAGGACATCATCGACTGCATGGCGCGCTTCAAGGCGGCGGGCCGGCCCTTCGCCCTGGCCACCGTGGTCCGCACCGAGGACCTGACCGCGGCCAAGGCCGGGGCCAAGGCGGTGATCGACCTGGAAGGGAGCCTGCACGGCTGGATCGGCGGCGGCTGCACCCAGGCGGCGGCGCGCAAGGTCGCGGCCCGGGCCCTGGCCGACGGCCGGGCCCGCTACGTCCGGGTCCGGCCCAAGGCCAAGCTGGCCGCCGAGCCGGCCGCGCCCGACGTCGAGCTGCACGCCAGCGGCTGCCCCAGCGGCGGCAGCATCGAGCTCTTCGTCGAGCCGGTCCTGCCGCGCCCCATGCTGATCGTCGCCGGCGCCTCGCCGGTCGCCCGGGCCCTGGCCGAGCTGGGCCGCGGCGCCGGCTTCGCGGTCACGACGGCGGCGGCGGCCGAGGACCACGAGCGCCTGCCGGATGCCGACCACCGCATCGAGGGCTTCGACCTCGGCAGCGCGGCGGGGGCGGGGAGCGGCTTCGTCGTGGTCGCGACCCAGGGCAAGCGCGACCGCGAAGCGCTGCAGGGCGCGCTGGCGACGGCGGCGCCCTACGTCGCCTTCGTCGGCAGTCGGCGCAAGGCCGCGGCCCTGAAGGAAAGCCTGCTGAAGGCTGGCGCCGCGCCCGAACGCGTGGGGTCCTTGCACGCCCCCGCCGGCCTCGACATCGGCGCCGCGACCCCGGAGGAGGTGGCGCTGTCGATCCTGGCCGAGATCGTCCAGCTGCGTCGCGCCGCCGAGCAGCGCCCGGGCCCGCCGGCCCTGGAACGCGAGGAGATCGACGGCGGCAGCCTGGAAGCCGAGGTCGTCTCCCCGGTCAAGGGCGCCTGCGAGACCAAGGGCCGCGAGTTCAGCCGGAAGTAGCCGGAATCCGCCCCGCGGTCCGATTTCCTCCCTTTGGCGCCGCATTTGGCATATAGTATACCAGTACCAGTCCTATCGTGCGGGCGCTGACCCGCCGACAAAGGGAGGCGCACCCAAGACGGGTGCCGCGAAGGAAGACATGACGGCAGGGTCGGATCCGGGCGGATCCCTGCTCTCGGTCAGGAACCTGGCCGCCCACTTCCCCGTGACCAAGGGCGCCCTTCTTCGGCGCGTCGTCGGGCAGGTGAAGGCGGTGGACGGGGTCGACCTGGACATCCGCCGCGGCGAGGTGCTGGGCCTGGTCGGCGAGTCCGGCTGTGGCAAGACCACGGTCGCCCGCGCCCTGCTCAAGCTGGTGCGGCCGAGCGCCGGCGAGATTCGCTTCGACGGCGAGGACATCTGGACCCAGGACAGGGCCGCGACCCTGCGCTTCCGGCGCCGGGTCCAGGCGGTGTTCCAGGATCCCTATTCCTCGCTGAACCCGCGCATGACGGTGCGCGAGATCGTCGGCGAGCCCCTCGCCGTGCACGAGAAGGGCATCGCGGGCGCCGAGATCGAGCGCCGGCGGGGCGAGATCCTGTCGCTTTGCGGCCTGCCGGCCCGCTTCGCCGGGCGCTACCCGCACGAGATGAGCGGCGGACAGCGCCAGCGGGTCGGCATCGCTCGGGCGCTGGTCCTGAAGCCCGACTTCGTGGTCTGCGACGAGGCGGTCTCCGCCCTCGACGTCTCGATCCAGGCGCAGATCATCAACCTGCTGATGGACCTGCGCGGCGAGCTCGGCCTGACCTACCTCTTCATCGGCCACGACCTCAGCGTGGTCCGCAGCCTCTGCGACCGCATCGCGGTGATGTACCTCGGCAAGGTCGTCGAGACCGGCGAGGCGCGCCGGGTCTTCGCCAAGCCGCAGCATCCCTACACCCGGGCCCTGATCGAGGCCGCGCCCACGCCCGACCCTGAGGCGGAGCAGGCGCGCCCGCACGAGGTGCTGCCGGGCGAGCCGCCCAGTCCCCTCGACCCGCCGGCCGGCTGCGTCTTCCATCCGCGCTGCAAGCTCGCCCACGATCTCTGCCGCCAGGCGGTGCCGTCCTTGCGCGACCTCGGCGGCGATCACCGGGCGGCCTGCATATTTGCAGAGCCCTACGGAACCGGGGCCCGGATAAACTGACCGGCAAAGCCTCGCCCCGGCGGCGAAGGACCGGCCGCACTGGTCGACCAGAGACCAGGAGCAGGGCCAAGAACTGAGAACGACAGGGAGAACCATCATGAAAAGCGTCAAGTCTCCCGACCTGGCCGCCAGGGACGCGGCCAAGGCGGAGCTGTCCCGGGCCTACGACTTCGATCCCGCGGATCCCCTATTCGGCCTGGACCGCCACGACCTCTCGGGCCCGCGGCTGGAGCGGCGCACGGTTCTGCGGCTGCTGGCCGCCTCGGGCCTGATCACGGCGGCCCACCTGCTGCCGGGCGCCGGGATCCGCCGGGCGGCCGCGGCCGGCGGCACCTTGCGGGCCGGCTGGTCGGGGGTCGGCGAGTTCCGCACCCTGGATCCGGCGCAGATCAACCAGGTGCTGCTGTTCCAGATCGCCTCCAACGTGCTCAGCGGCCTCACCCACATCAATCCGCAGCTGGTCGCCGAGGGCGACCTGGCCCTCGACTGGACGCCCAACGCCGACGGCACCGAGTACGTCTTCAACCTGCGCGAGGGCGTGACCTTCCACAACGGCGACGCCTTCACCGCCGACGACGTGATCTTCACCTACCGGCGTTCCAAGGATCCGGAGACCTCGATCCACAGCCGGGTCATCGCCAACATCGCCGAGATCGAGAAGCTGGGCGACCACAAGATCAGGATGAAGCTCAAGGCGCCCCAGGCCTCGCTCTTCGTCAAGACCCTGGAGCGCTCCAGCGGCCGGGCCATGACCATCGTCAGCCGCGGCGGCCTGGAGCAGCTCGGCGGCGCGCAGTACGGCCTGACGCCGGTCGGCACCGGGCCCTTCCGGGTCACCGACCATACCCTCGGCCAAGCCGTGACCCTGGAGCGCTTCGAGGGCTACTACGACCCGGAGCGGCCCAAGCTCGACAAGGTCGTGATCCAGCCGATCAGCGATCCGGAGCCCCTGGCCGCGGCGATCGAGGCCGGCGACATCCAGATCATCGGCGGCAACCCGATCGCGCCGGAGCTGGTCGACCGCTTCGAGGCCAACGGCGACCTCGTGGTCGACGAGACGCCCTTGCCGGGCTTCCAGAGCGTCTGGCTGAACCCGCACCGCGATCCCTTCAAGGTCGCCGACTTCAACAAGCCGCTGGACGCGCTGATGCAGGAGCCCGGCTTCAAGGTCCGCCTCGCCATCGCCAAGGCCATCGACCGCGAGCTCTACATCAAGCAGGCGCAGTTCGGCCGGGGCACGCCGGCCTACGGCACCATCAACCCGGCCATGGGCTACTTCTTCGACGAGCTGGGCGAGGAGAGCAACCAGCGCTTCGACCTGGAGGCGGCGCGGACGCTGCTGGCCGAGGCCGGCTTCCCCGACGGCGAGGGCTTCCCGACGCTGAAGATCGTCCACATGCCTTCGACCAGACGGGACTGCCAGGTCATCAAGGCGATCCTCAAGCAGAACCTCAACATCGACATCGAGCTCGACACCAAGGACTTCCCGGTCCTGATCGACCAGTTCGACCGGATGGAATGGGACCTGGTGCGGCTCGGCTCGGGCGGCGACTTCGATCCCGACGACGGCCTGGTCGACTGGATGCAGTCCGAATCGAAGTTCAACGGCCGCGAGCGGGACAAGGCGAAGTACGCCTTCGGCTTCTTCTCCGACGACGAGGTCGACGACCTGGTCCGGCGGCAGTCGCTGACCACCGATCCCAAGGCGCGCCGCGACCTGGTGCAGAAGGCCAACCGCATCACCTCCGACAAGGTCGCCAGCGCCTTCCTGTTCCATCCCTCGGACGTGCTGGTCTACCGCAAGGAGGTCAAGTTCCCGGCCGAGAGCCGGATCCCGGGCCTCGTGGACTTCGACCGCGTGACCCTGGCGTGAGCTTGAAGGGGGACAGGGCCGTGGAGAGGACGACCGCTCTCCGGTGGCTGTCCCTTTCCGGGCCCGCCCGGACGGCGGCGGAGCGGCCATGACGGGCTATCTGATCAGACGGGTCCTGGGCGCCCTGCTGGTCATGTGGGCGGTGGCGACCCTGGTCTTCTTCATGCTGCGGGCGGTGCCCGGCGACCCGCTGGCCGCCATGCTCTTCGACGTCGGCGATCCCCAGGCCGCCGCGGCGCTGCGCAGCAAGTTCGGCTTGGATCAGCCGGTCTACGTCCAGTACGTCAAGTGGTTCTGGCTGGTGCTGCAGGGCGACCTCGGCAACTCGATCTACGGCAGCCGCGTCGCCGTGACCCGGATCCTGGCCGAGGCCTTCCCGCGCACGCTCTCGCTCACCTTCCTGGCGTTCCTGATCGCGGTCGTGATCGCGGTGCCCGCCGGGCTGATCTCGGCCATGCGCAAGCAATCGCGGCTCGACCACGCGGTGACGGTCGGCGCCTTCCTCGGCTTGTCGATGCCCGACTTCTGGCTCGGCATCCTGTTGATCATCCTCTTCGCCTCGACCCTGAACTGGCTGCCGGCGGTCGGCTACGCGCCCCTGTCGGAGGGCCTTTGGCCCTGGCTGTCGCATCTGATCCTGCCGGCGATCGCCGCCGGCACCGCCTTCTCGGCGGTGATCGCGCGGATGATCCGCTCGGCCATGCTGGAGGTGCTGAGGACCGAGTACGTCCAGGTCGCCCGCGCCAAGGGCCTGAGGAAGTGGCGGGTGATCCTGGTCCACGCCTTCCCCAACGCCCTGATCCCGGTGGTGACGGTGATGGGCATCGTCCTGGCGCTGCTGATGGCGGCCGCCGTCGTGGTCGAGAACGTCTTCGCGATCAAGGGCCTGGGCCGGGTCCTGATCGAAGGCATCCTGAACCGCGACTATCCGGTGGTGCAGGGCGCGATCCTGCTGGTCTCGGCCATCTTCGTCTTCGTCAACCTGGTGGTCGATCTGCTCTACGGCGTGATCGACCCGCGGATCCGTTACGACTGATGGCCCAAGCGGGACCCCTTGCCGGGATGGAGACCTTGGACGAGGCCGGGCCGCCGCCGCGGCGCAGGGCCCTGCTCGCCCACCTGCGGCGCGACACCAAGGCGCTGCTCGGCACGGCGGTTCTGCTGCTGCTGGTGATCGCGGCCGTCTTCGCGCCCTGGGTCGCGCCCTACGATCCCAACCACGTCGATTTCCTCTCCGCCATGCAGGCGCCGAGCCTGGCCCATCCCCTGGGCGTCGACGACCTCGGGCGGGACCTGTTCAGCCGGCTGATCTACGGCACCCGGATCTCGCTCTTCGTCGGCGTCTCGACGGTCGCCATCGCGCTGCTGGTCGGCGTCGTCCTGGGGCTGCTGGCCGGCTACTACGGCGGCTGGCTCGACATGGTCATCATGCGCTACATCGACCTGCAGTGGGCCTTCCCGAACATCCTGATCGCGGTCTACCTGGTCGCGGTCTTCGGCACCGGGCTCGCCAACGTCATCGTCGCGATCTCCCTGGCCTACATCGACGACTTCGCCCGCATCGCCCGGGGCATGGTGCTCAGCATCAAGGAAGAGCAGTACATCGATGCGGCGCGCACCGTCGGGGTCTCGGACTGGCGGATCATGTGGCGCCACATCCTGCCCAACGCCATGGCGCCGATCATCGTCCAGGCGACGGTCAGCGTCTCCTACGCGATCCTGGCCGAGGCGACGCTGTCCTTCCTCGGCCTGGGCGTCGAGGCCGACACCCCGACCTGGGGCCTGATCCTGGCCGAGGGGCGCAGCTTCATCTCCCGGCTGTGGTGGGTCGGCGTCTTCCCCGGACTCTTCATCATGATCACCGTGCTCAGCATCAACTTCCTGGGCGACGCCCTGCGCGACGTCCTCGACGTGCGCGAGACCAGGGACGTCTAAATGGCAGAGACAGGTGCGAAAGCACCGAGGGAAAGCATGACATCGGGGAAAGGCCCCTCACTCTCCCAGCGCCTAAAGGCGCTGGGCCCCTCCCTCTCCCCCGGGGAGAGGGTTGTGGAGGCTTGGCGAGGCCACCGGCCGAGCCTTAGCCGGAGCTGGGTGAGGGGTGGTCTCCGCCTTGGATCTAAAGCGTTACAGCGAGGCGGATTCGAAGCAGGCGGAGAGATGGCCTTCGAAGACGGGATCGAGAGCGGGACGCGCTTCGGCGCAGCCGCTGACCGCCCAGCGGCAGCGCGGCCGGTAGGCGCAGCCGGCGTCCAGCCGGGCGAGGTCGGGCGGTTGGCCTTCGATCGGCACCAGGCGGGTGCCGGGCGGCGCGTCCATGCGCGGCACCGAGGCCAGCAGGCCGAGGGTGTAGGGATGGCGCGGCCGGGCGAAGATCTCCCGGGTCGCGCCGGCCTCGACGATCCGGCCGGCGTACATGACGTTCACCCGGTCGGCGTAGCGCGCCACCGCGCCCAGGTTGTGGGTGATCAGGATCAGCGCGGCGCCGATGCGCGTGGTCAGGTCCTTCATGAGCTGCAGGATCTGCGCCTGGATCGTGACGTCCAGGGCGGTTGTCGGCTCGTCGGCGATGATCAGCTTCGGTTCGCAGGACAGGGCGATGGCGATCATCACGCGCTGGCGCATGCCGCCGCTGAAGTGGTGCGGATGCTGCGCCAGGCGCCGCTCGGGTTCGGGGATGCCGACCATCTTCAGCAGATCGATGGCCCGCGTCCGGGCCTGCCGCGGGGTCAGTTCCAGGTGCTCTTCCATGGTCTCGGTCAGCTGGGTGCCGACGGTCAGCAGGGGGTTGAGCGAGGTCATGGGCTCCTGAAAGACCATGCCGATGTCGCGGCCGCGGACCTGGCGCAGCTCTTCCTCTCCGAGGGCCAGCAGGTCGCGCCCTTCGAAGCGGATCGACCCGCCCGCGACGCGTCCCGGGGGGCTCGGCACCAAGCCCAGGATCGACAGCGCGCCGACCGACTTGCCGCAGCCGGACTCGCCGACCACGGCGACGGTCTCGCCCCGGTCGACAACATAGCTGATCCCGTCGACCGCCCGGATATCGCCGGCCGGCGTGGTGAAGCGGACCTCGAGGCCTTCGATCTCGAGCAACGGCGCCATAGCTCTCGCATCCCCTGGCGGTTCCCCGCCATGTTAGAGCAAAGGCCCGGCCCTGCGAAGCGGGCCGGCTGGTAGCGGCGCAAAGCGGAAGGAGGACAGCGGCCCATGACCTGGTCGATCATCGCCAAGGACCCCGACACCGGATTCCTCGGCATCGCCATCGCCTCGCGCTTCTTCGCCGTGGGCATGCTCTGTCCCTGGGCGGAGGGCCGGGTCGGCGCGGTCTGCACCCAGGCCCTGATGAACCCCGGCTTCGGGCCGCGCGGCCTCGGCCTGCTGCGTGAAGGCCTTCGGGCCGCCGACGTCCGGGACATGCTGGCGGCCTCCGACCGGGTCGCCGATCAGCGCCAGCTCCACGTCATGGACGCGGAGGGGACCACCGCCGCCCACACCGGCGACAACTGCGTCGACTGGTGCGGCCACCACAACGAGACCGGGCTCTCGGTGGCGGGCAACATGCTGGCGGGACCGCAGGTCGTCGCCCGGACCTTCGAGACCTTCAGAGAATCCGGCGAACTGCCGATCGTCGAGCGGCTCCTGGCCGCCATGGAGGCGGGCGAGGCGGCCGGCGGCGACAAGCGGGGCAAGCAGTCGGCGGCCTTGCTGATCCAGGGACCGGAGCCCTATCCGCGCCTCGACATCCGTGCCGACGACCACGAAGACCCCCTCGCCGAGCTGCGCCGGCTCTACGCCGTCGCACAGGAGCGCTTCATCCCCTTCTCGGCCGCCTTCCCGCGGCCGGAGCGGCCCTACGGCCTGACCGACCGGGCGGTGATCGAAAAGATCATCGAACGCGACGCGGGCAAGCCGCCGCTGCCGGCGGTCGAGATCCCCGAGGGGTGACGCCTTTCGGCGCCCGACCCTACTCCGGCGCGATGTCGAACGCGATCTTGCTGTGGTCGGCGACGTGGTCGATGAAGCTGTTGAACTGCGGGATCTCCTCCGTCGCGATTTCCCGGCGCGGCATCGCGAGCTCGGTGGTGACCACCAGGGTCCGGCCTTCGATCCGGTGCTCGCGGGTCAGGCGGCCGAAGGCCGAGTCGAAGTCGATGCGGGCGCCGCCGTGGGTCACGCGGTGCCCCGCCGGCAGGGTGTAGCGGGTCACGCCATGGTAGCGCAGGCCTGAGAACTGGTAGGGATGGTTCTCGTTGCCGGTGCGGAAGTTGCGGGCCTCGTTGGTCATGTCGGCCTCCCAGTCGGAGAAGCTGTCCAGGCTCTCCGGATCGAAGGACTCGCGAAGCAGCGACTTGCTCTGGACCGTCACTTCGGCGGTCAGGCGCTCGACCCCCTCGGCCTCGACCGAGATCAGTTCGACCTCGTCCTTGTTGATTTCCCTGAAGTCGTCGGTCAGCCATTCCTGACGTTCCTGCGGGTTGCGGTCCTGCAGGCGCGTTCTCAGCCAGGCGGCGTTCATGCCGGCGAAGGTCCGGGTCGTGTCGCTCTCCAGGGCGCCCTCCGGCGTCAGGGTGTGCTTGGACTCGACGATGAGGACCCAGCCGTAGTCCGCCGCGGGCAACTGCCCGGGGCCGTCGCTTCCGGGCGCTATGTCCAGCCGGACCGCGCCCTGAACGCTCCGGTAGGGAACCGAGTAGGCGCTGTAGGGGTCGGTCAGATCGACGCAGATCTCGCGGGTCGCGCCGCCCTCGGCGTCCGGCAGCCTGGCGCAGGCGACCATGTGGTTGAAGTAGCTGGAGGCGGGCAGCAGCAGCTTTCCGACGTTGTCGCGGCGGGTCGAGGTGAGGACCGGGAAGGCCTCGATCCCGGCCCGGCGCGCCAGGTCGACGAAGAGCGCGGTCTTGTCCTTGCAGTCGCCGAAGCGCCGGGACAGCGTGCGGTGGGTCGGGCGCGGGACGATGCCGCCGAGGCCGTGCTCCAGGCCCAGGTAGCGGACCTCCTGGGCGACGAAGGCATGGATCCGCGCCAGCCTGTCCTCGGCGCTCTCGGCACCCTCGGTCAGCCGCGCGACGGCCTGGTCCAGCGCGGGGCTGTCCTCCAGGGCCCGGTTGAAGAGCTCCGTCTCCTGCCGCACCAGTTCCGGCCAGGTGACGGCCTCCGCGATCACCAGGGTCGGCATGGTGTCGCGATAGTGGATCTCCGGATCGGTCTTGAAGGCCGCGATCTCGGAGAGGCCGCAGACCAGGCGCCGCGGGCCCGCCTCTTCGCAGGCGAGGTCCGGCATGTCGGTCCGCCACTGTGGCGGCGTCACCCCGCCGTCCCAGGTGACCACGACCTCGAAGCGCTCGTTGGGCCGGGTGATCTGCGGCCAGAAGATGCGGGACCAGGGCAGGGGAAAGGCCTCGCCGCGATGCCGCGTGTGGACCACCAGCACGGTCATGGCGCCCGGAACCAGCCCCGCGAAGGGCACCGTCACCCTGAAGTTGTCGCTGAAGATGCGGTCCTCGTCGTCCGCCGTCAGCTGGATGGTCGCCGGCTCGACCTCGATTCTCTCGCCGTTCGGCAGCAGGCTGTAGGCCTCGCGGATCGTGGCGGTTTCGCTGTGGGCATCGACCCAGGTCCGGTCGTCGCCGTAGTGGCGGATCGCGGCTTGGCTCAACAGCAGGCGGACGTCGGTGCTGGTCTCCTCGACATCGCCGTCGGCGCGAAGGTGAATCTCGGAGCGATGGAGCCGGTAGGCGTAGTCGACGTCCTCGTCCTCGAGGGCGCGCCGGCGTTCCTCGCTCAGGGCCAGGTCCTGGAAGGCGAAGCTCGGCGGCCGCGGCGACCAGAAGGCGAAGTCGACCGGCTGGCCGCCCGCCTTCAAGCGCCGGGCCTCTTCGGCGGCGGCATCGCCGGCGAGGACCGCAGCGGCCAGGACCGCGCCGGCCAGCATCGGCAGGAGACTCAGCGGCCGTCGCATGACGTGGCGTCCTCCGTCGGCTCCAGGCTCCTGACCATGCGCTCCATCGCTGCAATCTCCTCCTTGCCGCCGCTGCTGTCGCCGATCACCTCGACCAGGACCTCGCCCTGGGCGAAGGTGGCCACCAGGCTCGTGGTCGGCCGACCTTTCCAGGTTCCACTATAGCGGGCAAAGGAGATCGGCAGGAGGGACTCCGGCAGGAGCCGCCGCTCCTCCTCCGTGATCATGTCCCGGTAGGCGCGGCGCTTCTTGCCGCGGCGGAAGCGGACCCGGTCCTCGACGCTGACGTCGTCGCAGCGGATCCAGACCAGGATGCCCGTGTCCTCGCTCGGCCCGTAGAGCGAGAGGTCGCTGCCTTCGTGGAAGTGGTCGGCGCCGACCCGGACCCAGCCCGCGTCGGGCGGGGTCAGGCTGTAGAGGCCGCTGGTGCCGGCGATGGCCTGGTTCGCGGCGAGCGCTTCGCCACGCCAGCGGTCGAACTTCGCGTCAAATTGCTCAAGGGATGCGGCTACAGCCAGTCCGAGCACAGTGAACACCCCGATCCGCTCGATCCGCATTAGGCGGTAGGCCTCGTGCGTCCAGCGGGGCGCGTCAAGTTTCGCCTTCAGATCGTTGACGCGTTTTTGAATGGCAAGAACCGGCAAGGGCAGCAACAGCAAGAACAGGAAGGCGACAAGGAGTACGTACTGACAGAAGCAGTCGATAACTAAGCCGCCGCCCAGGTAGCCTTGGTACAGGGCGAGCGGGCCGCCGATTAGGTAGGGGCGGCTCCATTTGGCGTCCTGTCGCGTTCTCCAGGCGTCGGGATCGATCCTTTCCGCAGCGTCTGAAAGATCCACCAGTGTGCTCGAACCTAGGCCAGGAACGAGCATCTTGAGCGAGATGGCCCAGGGCCTGATGCTGTCGTCGCGATGGCGTCTCAGGTCGTCGGCGAGCCGCCAAGCCCAGACGGGAAGCCAAAGTCCCAGGCTGAGAACGCAGAGCAGATAGCAGCGCCATAGAGACAGGGGAGGGCGCCAAGTCACCACGTCGTCGGCTGCCGGTCGGGTGGCGAGACCGCCCTCCATTCCGCTGACTGGAATAACTGTCTGAGCCATCCCCTTGCCGTGCCCTCTAGGTCCCCGTGATCCTGCCCGCCGCTCGCAGGCCCCATCGACGCCGAGGCTTCGGCGCCATGGGGACGTGCAGCCTTAGCGGGAAACCGCAAAGACCCGGTTAAACCGCCGGGTTCGTGACAAAGTCCAGGGGTCGAGGTGCGGCCGGACGCCATCCGGGTGACCGGCAAGAACGTTCAAGCCGCCCTGGGATCGGGCTGCTAGACTGGCACCATGGGAATCGAAGCGGAGATCGTCGAGGGCGGGCGGGTCCGGGCCTTTCGCCGGGTCGCCGCGCTGGAGGGGCTGGAGGTCCTGCAGGCCGATTTCGGCCGCTACCGCTTTCCGGCCCACGCTCACGACCGCGACGTCATCAGCCTGATCGGGCGGGGCAGCCACAGCGTCGAGCGCCGCGGCAGCCGCACCGTCGCCGACGCCGGCAGCGTCGTGATGATGCCGCGGGGCTGGGTCCACGCCGGCGGCAACGTCGACGAAGAGGGCTGGCGGATCCTCACCCTCTACCTGCCGGAACGCCTGCTCGGCGACGTGGCGGGCGAGCTGGTCGGCGGGGCGTCCGGCCCCGAGGCCATGCCGGAGCGCGTGACCCGGGACCTGCGGCTGCGCCGGGCCCTGGTCCGGCTGCACGCCGACGTGCTGCAGGCCGAGGGCGGGCCCGACGACCTGCTCGGGCAACACGAGGCCCTGCTCGCGCTTCTGGGCTATGTCCTGCGCTGCTACGGGCCGGGGCGGGAGGTCCGGCCGCTGGGCGCGGCACCGCGCGCGGTCGGCCGGGTGCGCGACTACCTGCACGCCCATTGGGCCGAGCCGGTCACCCTGGCCGAGCTCTCCGCCGTCGCGGGGCTCAGCCCCTTCCGCCTGACCCGGGTCTACAAGGCGGCGACCGGCCTGCCGCCCCACGCCTACCAGGTCCAGCTCCGGGTTGCCCGGGCGCAGGAGCGCCTGCGCGCCGGCCGGCCCATCGCCGAGGTGGCGCTGGACTGCGGCTTCGCCGACCAGAGCCACCTGACCCGGGTCTTCAAGCGCAGCCTCGGCTTCACCCCGGGCCAGTTCCGCAAGGGCTGATCGCCCGCCGTCCCGCGCGCTCCGCCGAAAACGGCAAGAACGTGCAAGGCGGCTGCCCGCCAAGGCCCTAGGCTCCGGCCTTCCGACGACTCGACGAAGGACCCGCGATGAAGATCGCCTTCAGCCTGCCCGGCCTGCTGGCCGGGGCCCGGGACATCCTGCCCTTCGCCCTGGGAGCGGCGATGTTCGGTCTGGTCCTCGGCCTGCTGGCGGCCCAGAAGGGCCTCAGCCCGGCCGAGGTCATGGTGATGAGCGCAACGGTTTTCGCCGGGGCCAGCCAGATGGTGGCGGCCGAGCTCTGGACCGCGCCCCTGCCGGTCCTGACCATCGTCATGGCGACCCTGGCGGTCAACGCCCGCCACCTGCTGATGGGCATGACCCTGACGCCCTGGCTGAAGCCGCTGCCCCGGCCGTTGAGCTGCTTCTCCCTGTTCTTCATGGTCGACGAGAACTGGGGCCTCTCGGTCGCCCGGCTGCGCCGGGGCGAGGGCGACGTGGCCTACCTCCTGGGCGGCGGCCTGACCCTCTATCCGGTCTGGATCGCGACCACCGGGCTGGGCGCGGTCTTCGGCGGCCTGGTCGTCGACCCCGGCGCCTTCGCCATGGACTTCCTGCCCCTGGCGCTCTTTCTCGCCCTGCTGCTGATGTTCTGGCGCGGCCGGGGGAGCCTGCTGCCCTGGGGCAGCGCCTTCGGCGTCGCCCTGGTCGCCTGGATGCTGCTGCCGGCCGGCTGGCACGTGCTGCTCGGCGGCCTCGCCGGCAGCCTGGCCGGAGGTCTGCTCGATGACGCTTGAGCCCCTGCACCTGGCGGTCATCGCCGCCATGGCCGCGGTGACCTACGCCAGCCGCCTGGGCGGCTTCCTGCTGCTCGCCGGGGTCGAGCCCGGCCCGCGCCTGTCGCGGATCCTGAACCAGATTCCCGGCGCGACCTTCGCCGCCCTGATCGCGCCCATGGTCATCCAGGGCGGCCCGGTCGAATGGGCCGGCGCCGGGATCACCACCCTGGCCTACCGTCTCTTCGGCCAGGTCCTGGCCGCCGTGCTCTGCGGGGTGCTGGCGGTGGCGCTGGCGCGGCTGCTGCTCAGTTAGATCAGTCGATCCGCAGTTCGGGCAGCGACTTGACCAGGTCGTCGACCGCCTTCATCTGGGCGAGGAAGGGCTCCAGCAGGTGCAGGGGCAGGGCGCTGGGGCCGTCGCACTGGGCGTTGTCCGGGTCGGGGTGGGCCTCGAGGAACAGCCCGGCGATGCCGACCGCGAGGCCGGCCCGGCCCAGTTCGGCGACCTGGCGGCGGCGCCCGCCCGAGGCCGCGGCGTTGGGGTCGCGCATCTGCAGGGCGTGGGAGACGTCGAAGATCAGGGGCGCGTCGCCGCTCGCGTCCATCATGGTCCGGAAGCCGAGCATGTCGACCACCAGGTTGTCGTAGCCGAAGCAGGCCCCGCGCTCGCAGAGCATCACCTGGTCGTTGCCGCACTCGCGCAGCTTCTCGACCAGGTTCTTGACCTGCGGCGGGCTCATGAACTGCGGCTTCTTGACGTTGACCGGCGCACCGGTCCGGGCGATGGCCGCCACCAGGTCGGTCTGCCGCGCCATGAAGGCCGGGACCTGGAGGATGTCGCAGACCTCGGCGACGGGGGCGGCCTGGGCGCTCTCGTGGACGTCGGTAATGACCGGGACCTGGAAGCGCTGCTTGACCTCCTGCAGGACCCGCAGCCCCTCCTCCAGGCCCGGGCCGCGGAAGGAATAAACGGAGGAGCGGTTCGCCTTGTCGAAGGAGGCCTTGAAGACGTAGGGGATGCCCAGCTTGCCGGTCACCTCGACGAAGTGCTCGGCGGCCTGGAAGGCCAGGTCCTGGGATTCGATCACGTTGATCCCGCCGATCAGGGTCATCGGCCGGCTGTTGCCGATCGGGATCTCGGCCACGGTCAGGGTCGTCATGGAGCTTTTCTCCTGGCTCGATAAAGCGAAGCTCCGCGCGGGCCGCCGCCGCGGCAGAGCAATGGTCCATTGCCGGCTAGAGCGCCGCCAGCCGCTCGGTCAGCAGCTTGAAGAAGCGGTCGTCGTCGATCTCGTCGATCACCCGGCAGTTCCTGGGCTCCTCGGTGGTGCCCCACCAGTCGACCACGGTCATGCCCATGGTGGCCTCCGACGCGGTCTCGATCCGGACGTTGCAGTCGCGCCCGGAGAAGATCGCCGGCTCCAGGAGGTAGGCGATCACGCAGGGGTCGTGCAGCGGCCCGCCGTCCCGGGCGTACTTCTCGGCGTCGTGGGCGCCGTAGGACGCCATCATGCCCGCCGCCGCCGTCGCCACGGGGGTGTCGAGGGCCTGGACCGCGGCGATCCGCTCCGCCGTCATCAGCGCCTTGTGGGTCACGTCCAGCGGCATCATGGTCAGCGGCACCCCGCTGGTAAAGACCACCTGGGCGGCGTGGGGGTCGACGTGGATGTTGAACTCGGCCGCCGGCGTCGTGTTGCCGCCGGCGAAGAAGCCGCCGCCCATCAGGACGATCTCGCGGATCTTCGGCAGGATGCGCGGCTCCTTGACGATCGCCAGCGCGATGTTGGTCAGCGGCCCGATGGGGCAGAGCGTGACGCCCCCGTCCCCGTCCCCGCCCTCTGCCGCCATCAGGCTGTCGACCAGCCAGTCGACCGCGTGCTGCGGCTGCAGCGGCATCTCCGGCTCGGGCAGCGGCGCGTGGCCCAGGCCGTCGTGGCCATGGAAGGACTCGGCCGTCACCAGCGGGCGCAGCATCGGCCGGCTGCAGCCGGCGAAGACCTTGACGTCGCCGCGCCCGGCCAGTTCGCAGACCTTGCGGGCGTTCTTCGAGGTCAGCGCCAGCGGCACGTTGCCGGCGACCGTCGTGACGCCGAGCAGCTCGAGCTCGGGCGAGGCCAGGGCCAGCCAGATGGCGATGGCATCGTCGGTTCCGGGATCGCTGTCGATGATGATGGGGCGTGGCGCCACGCTGGAACTCCCTTCGTGAACTCGTCTTCCTAGTCTAGCCGATCTCAGGCGCGCTGCAGCAGGTCCCAGGCGTTGCCGTAGAGGTCCTCGAAAACCGCGACGGTGCCGTAGGCTTCCTCCCGCGGCGCTTCCCGGAAGACCACACCCCTGGCGCGGTAGTCGGCATGGTCGCGCCAGAAGTCGTCGGTCTCCAGGAACAGGAAGACCCGGCCGCCGCCCTGGTCGCCGACCCGCGCCGCCTGCTCCGGCGTGGCCGCCCGCGCCAGCAGCAGGCGGGCCTCCCGCGACCCCGGCGGCGCCAGGACCACCCAGCGCTTTTCGCCTTCCAGCCGCCGGTCTTCGACCACGGCGAAGCCCAGCTTGCCGACGTAGAAGGCCATCGCCTCGTCGTAGTCCCGGACCAGCAGGGCGACCAGACCAAGGTGCTGCGGCATCCTTCGCGTTCCTGAGGTTCCTGCCGTCGTCTCACTAGCAGTGATCGGCGGATTCGGACAGCCCTTCGATCAGGAAAGATGGTTGCGCTCTTCCCGGTCACCGCCCTGTCACGGCAACGCGGCAAGATGGAATTTTATCCGGCGCGAGAACCGTTATAGTGGCATCGCCGCTTCCTGCGATCCGGCGTCGTTGGACAGGTTTTTTGGGAGGAATGTCGACCATGATCAAGCGAAATGACGCAAGCGCCTTGTGGCCGGCCCTGGCCCTCCTGCTGGGGCTCGGTTTCTTGCTGCCGCCGGCCCCGGTGGCGGCGGCGCCGATTCAGGGTGCTTGCAGCGGCGGCACCGACGCCGCCCCGCGGATCGCCTTGATCTCCGCCTTTTCCGGCGAAGCCGACCGCTTCATCGACGAGATGCAGCTGGACGACGGCGACAACGCCTTCGGAGGCTGTGTGGTGATCAACGGCCACCGCTTCGTCACCGGCCGGCTGCGCGGCCAGGACGTGGTCGTGGTGCTGACCAACATCTCCATCGTCAACGCCACCATGGTGACCCAGCTGGCCCTGGAGCGCTTCAAGGTCACGGCCATCGTCTTCAGCGGCATCGCCGGCGGCATCGGCGGCCTGGGGGCGAACGACGAGAATCCGGCGACCCCCAACGAGGCGCCCATCGGCTCGGTCGTGATCCCGCAGCGCTGGGGCTTCCATCAGGAGATGTACTTCAACAACAATGGCAAGAAGGTGCCCTGCGCCTTCCTGCCCGGGCTGAAGCTCAACCACAGGCTCCAGGAGGCCGCGGCCGAGGCCAAGAGCTGCAACTTCGTCTTCGGCAGCGAGCGGCGGCCCGGCCGTGCCCAGCGCGAGTCCCTCTTTCGGCCGGATGCCAAGAACGCCTTCCTGCGCGACACCAATGTCAGCTCGGCCGCCGCCCCGCAGTTCTTCCTGAACGAGCAGGATCAGCAGCAGCTGCGCGCCGTGCCTTTTCCGGGCGCGCCGGCCAATCCGGAGACCGACCAGGACCTGAAGTTCTGGTTCCCGGTCGACGAGACCCTCTTCGCGGCCGCCCAGGGCCTGACGGTCGAGCTCCTTGACTGCGCCGAGCTCGGTCCCGATGGCGGCGGCAGCGCTACGCCGCTGGAGCCGGCGCCGCAGCTCAGCGTCGGGCAGAACGGCGTCTCCGGGCCGACCTTCGTCGACAACGCGCGTTACCGGGAGTTCGTCGCCGAGACCCTGAACTTCGACGAGGACGGCAACAGCGGCGAGGAGACGGACGTGCTGGTCCTGGACATGGAGACCATGGCCGAGGCCGTGGTCTCC
>JAAUYG010193466.1_pt1 | contig 17581 bp, 16 predicted proteins | sample 7278091 | NCBI WGS metagenome assembly JAAUYG01 (sample SAMN14350201, study PRJNA611818) | marine sediment metagenome | isolation source: surface marine sediment (0.6m) | place: French Polynesia: Moorea | collected 2018-08
CCAAGAATAACTGAAAATATGTAAGTTTGTCATTATGTACCCATGCATGTATGTCTTGTCATTGGCCAGACTGTATCCCTCAGTTGCCAATAAAGATTCTATTCTATTCTGTTCTAACGGCAGGAGACGTTAAATGTCACTAGGACTTCCGGTATGGCGTCCTTGCAAAGAGTTTTGTTTTCTTCCATGAAAATATCCCTTTGTAGGCAGAGATGTCAGTTGTCACACTATTCTACGTTGTCATATTTTATTGCTGAACTATGCCCTAAAAGAATATTGCCATTTAGGAGTGATATGATACAGCCAAGTGCCCTAGCTTCAAGCAGGCTTGCTTCCACATATGTCATGCATGTTTCTCGGCTGCTTGAAGCTGAAAATAGTATCTCTGATAATGGATCAAAAATACAAACTTTCAGCTTTGTCACCTACTCGAAAGAGAAACCGACGACCCAGCCATGTTGGAAGTGTGGCTCCGAAATATCTAGGCAAAGTGAGCAATACTTTTGCAAATGTGGCATGATTCAACCTCCAGTACCAGACAGGAATTTTTTTGATGTCTTTGGATTTGCAGAAGACTTCGTTCTTGATACTTCGAAGTTACAAGAGAAGTTCCGAGACCTTCAAAAAAATCTTCACCCTGATAAGTTTGCACAGAAATCTGAGGTATGTTGAAGTATAATGGCAATCTTATTTTTGAGCAGCTTGTAGACTGGAAGAGCTAGGTGCCTATTTGATAACGGTCACGTCACACAGTTTATTTCATCACAACCCAGTCATCTGGTCATTTCACCACACCTAGACGAATAGGAGTCTCTATACTACATGATATATGTATTGTACGAAATTCCAGGGTTTGACTACTTTTGGAAAAGTCACGATTGTAACCTACATTGTTTGGTTTACAGTATTGTGTTAAAATATGCATTTATATTCTATTCAGATATGCATTGCTGGATTTTGCATAATGATAATTTTCACATAATGATCTCACCACTAGATGTATTAATGTCTTTATATATATGTTAATGACAGACCTCAGTGCTTCATATATCTGTATAACCATGATAAATACATGTAATAGCTTTAATTTACTGTAAAGTAGAAATGATCGCTTGAAATAAATATTCTGCTATTTTTTTTAAAGTTAAGCAAAATTGCAAACTTTAATCCATGCCAAGGTGAAATAAAATACACTTTTCACTACGAGAATTACTATTTGGCAGTAAACTTTAATTCACACAAACATTTCTACTTTTGGAATATCGGTAGTTGGCTATATGATCATTTCTTTCCTTGCAGACTGAGAAGGCCTTTTCTGCTCAGCAGTCCGCCACAATTAACCAAGCCTACAGGACACTGCTGAATCCCCTGAGCAGGGGTCTCTACTTGCTGGAGATATGTGGTGCACCGCTCCAAGAAAATGAGATTCAGATGGATCCCGAGTTTCTGATGGAGATTATGGAACTAAATGAAGAAATCGTGGAACTTGAATCAGAAAGTTTGCTGATGGAAATTTATGAAGAAAATCAAATGATTTTGAAAGAGCTTATCAAAAAGGTGTCCGATGCTTTTCAAGCAGATAACTTTAGTGAAGCTAAAACTGTACTGGCACGTATGAAATATTATGTAAACATTGATGAAAAAGTGAAAGACGCTTTACAGCATCATGGGAAGCATCTAGTCTGATTATCATGATTGTATCTAGTACTAGTACCCCCATGGCAGGAAATATTGGTAAATATTTTAGCTGTGTGACCTGTTTCTGGTTTGATGGCTCACAGACGTGGGTTTAAATGCATTTAAATTCACTTTAAAAAATCCTGATGCATATGAGTTAGTATAAGTTTCAACTTGTATACAAGACAGTATTTGCCTGTGGCATGTGTAGCCATTTTTGTGGCGAGTTTTCTGTTTTGAAGAGGACACATTTTATACATGAAGCTGTCTCCTGGTATCTATGGTATAATCAGTGAATTTTCCATTGATCATGCCGATTGTGGAAAATATTTTTTTGTCTAGACTGTATTTTACATCAGGGTTACATAGCTCTACAAAACACTTCCTACTTCTGCTGCCAAGAATCTTAATTGTCCTTCTGTGCATTTGTGATCAGAAGTTGAGTACATAATAAATATTCTTATGTTATGTAACTCCTGCCATGTTTTCATCTAAAGAGATCGTCCAGGCTGTAGCTTGCTTATCGACTTAAATATTCCATGTGTTCGACATTCTATAGTACACGTAGCACGATTTGGAATATTCACACGTAACTAATTACTGAGGAAATGTTTGGTAATGCTATGTGTTTATGTAAATGTATACATGTAACAAAATGCTATAATAGATGTCAGTGGAACGCTGGCTTTGACTGTTTGATGTACAGGTTATGGTCAAACATGTTTAATAGCACAGAAACGCAAAGGATTCCCCTTGATTTTGGTTTTTCACATGTTTCAAAGTACACCTGGTAGACCCATTGTTATATCCAGTGGTACCTAGTTATAGGGTTCAGTAGAACTGTATTCCTGTGCAATGGGAATGCTGGACTGTGTCACAATCCAACTACCGGTGGATTCAGTCACAAATCTCACTTTTGACTCTAAAACCAGTGAATGAGATGATTTGTGAATGAACGTTTCTGGATTCCAGCTCCATAATAATTAAAAGAGCCGGTAAATACTATAGTCATGATGGCCAACTGGAACTCCAATATGAAGTCCTTCACAAATTGCATGTATCTGTAAGAATTGAAATAGTTCGGTATATGTATATATTTTTCTCTCTGCTCCTTATATATTTTTCTTTCTGCTCCTTATAAGTCTTGTACTGTTATCAGGCACAGCCACATTAAATGGGAATTTTAATCAAGCAGAGTTCTTTCCTTATGTTCATTCTTGTTTGTAGGCCACGGGTCAAAATTTAGCTTTGGAGAGATTGGTTTCAGAGCTCGTGTCATAATATAGTTATATATTGATGGCAACGCCAAGATCACTGCAATTCCTTGGTAACACTTCATGGTAAATGGAAATAAACACAAGAGAGACATAGTCATAATAAATTTATTTCTTTCAATTACTGGTTTGTACATTGTATATATGTTAAACACTGCATCATTCAGCACAACGATAACAGCCTATATAGACCCGCCTTTCTGACAATATGACAGGATAGGGCTGCACTCCCTACTGCTATTGGCAGGGGGTGTGGAGTGTGGCTCATGATGCAGGTTTACCAGTTTTCAAAGTTTACCCTCCATGGTCCTAGCCCGAATTTCTAATAATCGACCTAAGTGAAAATGTGATCATCAGCAACCTCTGGTGTTATGTGAAACCAAACAAATTTCGCTGGAGAATCCATGTAATACCAAGAAGTAATTTCAAACAATTGGTCTGGTACTCAAGGGACTTAAGTACTTCAGGAAGTCTCAGTGTTTCTCCACCAAATATGTTTCAAATTGCTGAACAGCTTAGCATGAATCACTGTCCGCTGCCACATGACACATTTAGCCTCTTGCTTCTTTGAGGACACAGCTGACAACGAAAACATAGGATAAATGATTAACAATCATGATCATTATCTACTGCTACATTTACATCATATATTTAACCGTGTTAGTGGCAGGCTACCATGTAATTTCACAGTAAGCTACAGCAATGGAACGCCAACAATTTCTCTATGGAAAGGGCCTTTCCTACATCCTGTCAGTGGCTAATGTTTCCATTTGATCCTTAATACAGAAATCAGAAGAATGAGGTAATAATCCGAGGGTCTACATGCCACAGCAGAAACGGCTGTAGTTGAATACCGGAGGTAGATTTTCAATACGAGGTATCGCATTTGTAGTGATACTGGACACATTGGAACCTTGATGCACAATAGTTGTAAACACTACATTAACTTCGCAACTTGGTTAAGGCTTTTTCCTTCTGTCGTCCGCAAAAAGCTCATACATTCCTACAGTTTGTGTATCTACTTGTGCCTGGTATACATACCTAGCCTAGTATGAGGTATATCCCAATGTACCTTATATATGTAAATGGGACCACCCAGGTTATGAATTTCCTTTACACTGGCTACCATTACACGGGGCTTGAAAAAAAGAATTCTTGTTTCTTTATCTGTGATCATGTTAGCACTAAACGGAATTGTAACAGAGCTTCATATATTTCTACCCAATATGAGCCTGCACAGTCACCTGGGAGAAGAAATGTGTAATATGTCCCCATGTGCCAGCTCAAGCAAACCTTTTTCTGGTAGTTAGGCGGGTGGGACATTATACACACACACACACACACGTATTTATGTACAGAGCTGAAGGAAATTAAATTACTACCGGTAATGCAAATAAGCACAGGTTTACAAAATAATACCGAATATACATTATGTACAACATGGATCCTACGATTTTTGATTTCATCAGTTTTGTTTTTAATAAAACTATGTACTGACTGGCTTGTAGTAATCTGCTTGGACAAACAAAGGGTTTTTGGGTTGGGTACAGTTACAGTGCCTGATACTAACTTACTTGTAGCATACTTAAGTTTTGATACTACAACACTTATGTATAACTTCGAAGTCATTGTATAATGAACAAAAGCATTATACAGCTTGCGGATGTTGGGAATACTCCGGTAAATAAATGAACGTTCTGAACCACAGTTCATACTTACGGAGAACGGTGTGACAAACAGTTTTCATATTCACCATGTTGACTGTGAACTTATTACTAAACTATACAGCACACTTGCAGTGGAATTTGGTATTGGTAAAATTAATGTAATTCACAATTTCACACACATTGGATCCATGCAAAGAGTATAATAAATGTACTGGAGCGTTAAAAGTACAGACTGCTACAGCTATGCCAGTAGGTGGTAAGTATAGCACACACGCGCACACACTGAACTCTGGCAAATTGTGCAGACCGCTTTACTTGTGCTACTGAAAACAAGGAAACCTTGCTTAATTCGTACCAGTAGTATGTAGGGCTTACGAAACAGGCACTGCCCCTTTGGTACATGTAGGACACATTTATGGGTGCCTGGTTTATGCAGTATGCAACAATGTGTCGAGGACTTACAAATGAGAATAGAAAGCAGCACTCATCGCGAAATTTCACATGGAGCACATCTGCACCACAAGTTTAAAAGTGGACATTTGGATAGACCCAGATATACAGCTGCAGTTATATAAGTAGAAGCGAAGGTGTGATATAGTGATTATTAGAATAATGAAGGCTTGTCATAGTATACAATACTGTATCACGGCATGGACAATAAGATACGCACTGAACTTCTGAACTCCGCATCACCCAAACTGTAACTACATGTATCACTATTAAATGGAAAAGCTTAATATATAAATAACCTGGCTGCAAGCCAGGAGGTCGCTCACTCACTCACACACCTGGCTCAGGTGAAAGAGTACTCTACAATCCAAACAATGTGGCATAAAATACTACAGCTAAGTATAAACAAATTATAAATTAAGTAGTACGCATTCTAAAGCATCCTTACTGCAGTTATCTCTACTAGTTAATATCCTGTCTGACGCATTCTTTGATGTGCAACGAAAAATTACACCTCATTGTTAAAAAACTCAAACATGGAATTTGATATATATATATATAGATATACGTATATGAAATTCACAAATGTATTGTTAATACAACATGTGCAAGAGGTGAAATTACATGATGGTGGATTCTTGTTCGGCAATCAGGCTGCCTCCAGAAGTTGGAATAATGAACTTCGGAGATTATTCCAAGCCAACTGATCTATATTCTATCTCATCTTGCTGCTTTGAGAAACATGTGGAACATGTACAGCTTGTGGCAATTGGACAGATTTGCAGGGTTCAGTGTACTTATCACTGATTTTCAAACTTTCTTACAGCAAAAATAAAATAAAACTATTTCAGCAAGCATATTTCAGCAAGAATTGTCGAGAACCATATGGCAAAATGATCTTTAATAGTTAGCTTGACTTGAAATATTAGTTTCATCACTTAATCTGCTTTCTTACGCATTTGATCAATCACCTATAAGATTAAAATATGTAAGAACAGCAATCAAATCTTGTAGCAGAGTAGTATACACAACAAACAAATAACACATTACTGTAGCAGGGTAAATATATTAAGAGCACTCAGGCACGCTCAGTAATAACTTATAAACAACACACAATGTCAACTGTTAGCATTCAATCAGGTATCTACATGTCTTTACTGATCAATGCACCGGTGGTATACACTATAAAGGTTTATGCAAGTACACACATTCTTCCAATGACAACTACTGTACACAAATTTGAATCCCTACTGATTAATGTCGAAGATTTGTGCCGTAATGAGGGCTAATCCTGCTGGATGATGGCAGTTAAGAGACCATCACTTACATCTGTGACATATGTCTGTTGATGAAGTAGCTGATCTGATTGTACTGGTCAGTGGTGTCCACTACATCAGTCATCAACCGCATCCCGCTTTATATCCTTGGTATCAGTTCCAGCTACCTACACCCCCCAATGGCCACAGCCCCCTCCAAACAACCGTATCTTTCTTTTGTCTGGGCACCTGCAGATCAGATCTATAATAAAAGGCTTTTTTTTGGCTAAAAATAATTTGGGTGTCAATGTGACAGTAAATCTCAGAGAGAGGGGGGAGGGGGGAGGGGGAGCTGTGCAATAAATTTCTAAAGCAAAAACTGGAATAAGATGTCATCCACAAATAATGTCAACCATGATAGTAACTATATACAGATACTGAAACATCTACAAAATGCTATATCGGGAAGTTAACCGGTATGTATTCATTCAACATGCAGGAATATGTGGAAGCAAAGGTTTACATCATGGTGCACGTTCCAAATCAGGGGTGTCTAATGTCTATATCATGTATATCGAGATCTAAAATCATTTCTGGGAAGATAAAAAGGACTTTATGTTGGACTATATTTATCTGTTCATTTTACACAACGTTTTAGAGTTGTAAAATCAGCCCGGGGGAATGGCAGATAAAATGACAGATCTTGGATGATCTTTCAATAACATGTCATGATTTGACAACTAAATTGCACACGTTCGTTTTTTGCTTTTTCTTTTCACTTTGATCATATCCATTATTTGATGTCCGTAGATTTATAAGCATTGTTGCATACATACATTATCACACTTCCAGTAGGTTTGCAAGTCTACGGTGACCCCTTTCTGACACTGACATGGCATTTAGAAGTGATAATGGATGAAAACATGTGCCAGCCATTGACAATATACGACTCCATACATGTTACATAAGCAACTTGTTGACATCAGCGACTCGAACATGATCACACTAACCTTATATATCTTGCCTATACAGATTACTAAGTTATGTGCCTAAACAGGTACAGGCAATTTTGTCACTGTGATGCCCGTACTGCTCCATTTGGCATGTGTTGCTGAAGCACGAGCCTGGACTGGTCCTGCCTGCTTACAGTGGCCCAATGCTGGTACAATGCTGTAGTGCCAAGCACACACTGGAGTAGACTCACTAGACTGCAAGTCAGGGGTACCGTGTCCCGGTCCCTGGGGCTCGCATATCAGCTAGCAGAACCACAGACCACTCTGATTTTAGCTGTATTGGCTCTGACAGCAGCATGGTAGGTAGGCATGGTGGTCGGAAACTGAAGTCTTTCCTCTTTGGACAGCATTAATGGAATACAACAAGCTGGACACAGATGTCAGCCAATGCAATGCTGTCACGTAGAGTAACTTGGTCAACCCTAGGCCAGTAGATTCGAAGACGAGGCCCTAGCAAAGTGCTGACTCAGCAGTTCTGTGGCTGTGTGGGCCTGTCAAAGTACTGCGGAATATGTCCGTTCACAAAGCCATTGAGACCACCGCTGTGGTTGCTCTCACAGCTTTTGGAGCTTCCCTTGCTCCCGTCACTTGACTGACCGCCAGCAGCCACAGCATTAGGCGAGATATCCACTGCCCGGTCCCCACCCGCCATGTTTTGTCCATGCGAGTCGGCTCGCTGTGGGCCAGGGGCCGGCGGCTGTCTCGGGGGTACAGCGTTCCACAGGGGCTGGGAGGGAGTCTTTTTGGGGCGGGGTGGGGTTCTGTTTGCACAGTCACAAGGCTGTGAGTGTCCGCACACACTGCTGGTCCCCACCTCCGCCAGCTTCTGTAATGTCCTAGGAGAATGCGCAGACTGTCGGGACGATGACGTGGAATTCTGAGACTCAACGTCAATGTTATCCAGGTCGTCCTCCTCCAGATCCATCTCGCCATGGCCGCCACCGCCTGGCAAGATGCCATCTGGTGTGCGATGCTGGCGTTGAGGGGACTGCGTCAGCGGCGTCATCGAGTCATTCTCCTCTTCCTCATGGTCATGATCCTGGTTCTCTGTACTGAAGTAGTAGGAACAGTCCTTGAACTGGTCGTTGAGATCCGGGATGAGCAGCTCGATCAGCTGCAAAAATGTTGGCCGATTTTTACGGTTGTGACGCCAACATCGCTGCATCAAATCATACAGTCTGTCAGGACAGCCTTCTGGTTTTTCCATGATGCCGCCATCGATTACATATTTGAGAACCTGCTCATTTGACAGCCCCTGATAGGGTTGGGCGGCTAGAGTGGCCATCTCCCACAACACAACACCGTAGGACCTGGGGAAGGCAAAGACACAGCTGACAGAAATCTTACACAGTCAAAAGTAAACTGTATACAGTCACATAGTCACTAAACACACACACAGAAATAGTGTGGATATATATTATGTACACAGATGTATGGCTTTCAATCAGACTGATCCACTGTAGCAGCTTCTCTTTCAGGAACTGTTTAATGTTCAGAAGTGGATAATTCCGTAGAGTAACACAAGGCTTTCACGGAGTAACATAATGTGACAAGCACCATGTCAGTGGGTGGGTCACGGACAAACTCCACAGAAAGATTTAGATTCAGGGAAGCTTTCAATCAATCAGAATGTGATTTGTCACATAAAAGGATTATATGCTACTAACTTGACCACTTCTACAGGTATGTTAAACGGTTCAGGATGGGTCACAAAGGACGAAGACTCATGGTTTGATTAATCATGCCTGATCCCCCCACTCAGTTCACATGGTGAGGTAAGGGTTTAACTCTCCAACCTTTCCCTAGTAGTGGTAGTAGTAGTAGTGGTGGTAGTAGTAGTGGTAGTAGTAGTTAAGTAGTAGTAGTTAAGTAGTAGTAGTAGTAGTAGTTAAGTAGTAGTAGTAGTAGTAGTAGTGTAGTAGTAGTAGTAGTAGTAGTAGTAGTAGTAGTAGTAGAAGTTAAGTAGTAGTAGTTAAGTAGTAGTAGTTAAGTAGTAGTGGTAGTAGCAGTAGTAGTAGTTAAGTAGTAGTAGTTAAGTGGTAGTAGTAGTAGTTATTCTCAGATCTGCACAAACTAGACAGTCTTACCACACATCAGACTGGCTTGTGAAGATGCCATCCTTTAATGACTCTGGTCCCATCCATCTGACTGGCAGCAAGCCTTTCCCACCTTTCCTGTAGTAGTCGGTCTCGTAGATGTCTCGGGTCATTCCAAAATCTGAAAATCAGGCAGAGATTTGGCTGTGGTTGATTTCTTGATAACAACGATCATACTGCAATGTCACAGCAAATGATTGGTTATTTGGTCACGCTGTCACAACCTTGGCAAACTTACAGTTTCCATGTCAGTAACCTCATGAAGAAAGCTTTATAGATATTATGCTTACTTAGTGTACTTTTGTATCAATCTTTGCATCACATTGAGTAACTTTGCATGTGTTAATGTGGAAACTCAACACAAGAATCTTGCTCTCTACCAATATTTTGCCAGCTCGGTGCTCACAGTTACAATGTAATAACTTGACTTTCCTTGCATTGGGTTAAGCTGGCTACATGTATGTGGGCTTATGTGCAACCATTAATTTTTTTTCTATCGAGAAAATAGCTTATGTAGACACAAGGAAGCCCATGCATGTCCTAGTCTGACGCAATGTATCTCAAGTGACACTTACCACCAATTTTGACGACAAAGACCTCAGAGACCATGCAGTTACGTGCTGCGAGATCCCTGTGAACGAACTTCTTAGCTGCCAGGTAGGCCATACCATCAGCTATCTCCCCTGCCATCTGAAGTATCTGCTGTAGTGTAGGCGGTCTCAGCCCTTCACCCCCTTCCTGTTCACAGACAGAGAACAGTCCAGGGTTACAACTTTATTTCAGAAAGACGTTTGAAAACATTTGGTACAGGGGATCTGATTTAGAGAATTATGTAACATCTCCTTTTAAGTATGTCTCTATGGCACTTTAAACTATAGAGCCATTTCCTTTCTAAAGTAGGGATAAGTCAATGAAGTTACTTGTTTAAAATCTACAACTGAAAATGAGAATGGGTTTTTATATCGCGACCATCCTTTGATTTCAAGAGAAATTTTCCCATGTGGCTCCATGTTACAAGCATACACTATTGAACTTGACCTGCCCTTTCTTGTTTTTTTCACGAACCTGCTCTTCTGGTCTGTGCAACCTAAGGAAACTTTTCAGGTCTCCCTTGGCCATCAGCTCCATGATAACCAGTGTGGGTTGTCCCTTAGACACCACTCCCAGCAACTTCACCACGTGCTCACAGTTGAAAGCCCTGGAAATTACACAAGCTAAGGACTCTAGTACCAATACATCACCCATTAACAAGACCATGTGAGCACCAGATTGGAATATTACATCTATGCAGACATACTCGAAAAGAAAACACAAGAAAACTAGTCTAAGATTTATTTTACTTTAATTTTTCCATGAAATAAGATAATGCAGTAATTTCATTGAACAAGATAATGCAGTAATTTCATTGTTTTTTTCACTGCCGCTCCGTTTGCTGCTTTTGTCTCTGTATCTAAGCCAGGAAAAAATCTGCAGTGAAAGTGGCACTGCTAGCATAAATCCAGCCATGAAAAAGCCAGCATGGCCTGCATGGGTATCTATATACACCGGAAAATGGCTGGGAAATCCTTCCCCTTGCAACATCTACATGTACTGGTATGTTACTTACTTCATCACAGAGGCCTCGTTGAGGAACTCGATACGGTCCCGTACGGTGGCATTTTCATTAACAGTCTAAAATGCAACAGCAAAGAACAGCTCTATAGTGATAGAAGAAAATCTAACAGTCCACCAACACATTGCATAGATCTTAAACATTTTGCTTCTGTCTTAAAATTGAGCTACCGGTAATGCAAAAAGATTCTGAGCAAAGTACAACAAGGAACCGATTACTTCAGAGAAGAGCATCTTATATAGTGCAAACATACATTAATAGCATCAGTAACAATGCTAATCATAGCAATAATAACTACATCAGGTCCTGTTGAACTACACCATACGGGTCAATATATACCAGTCTCCACTCTCCCGGTCTTATCCAGGATAAGGCAGCCTCCTCTACTCAATTAAGACCTACCTTTATGGCCACTTTGATTTCCGGTTTATCTGGGAAGAGTTTCTTGGCTCGTCCCTCATACACCATGCCAAAGGAGCCCTGTCCTAGCTCTCGCATCAGCTGGATCTTGTCTCTACTGACTTCCCATTCATCAGGGACATACACTGCACACGAAAGGAAATACACACACAATACATAAGCTACTCTCGAATTTTCAACACATTATAGGTAAGTTTCAAACCAAGACATACCTTTTCAGACAGGGAATCCTGTTGTACTGCTGCATCCCGTGTACAACACTTACACTACTTACTTAAAGGTACCTATTACAGACATATTAACCTAAACTCTCAGAATCAACTGTTGGAGGTATTGTACTGTCTAATACAATATTTACCGTACATGTAAGTAATGTTTTTAGTCATTTGTTGTGAAACTTTATCTACTATCATCTATACCCACTAATATTAATTTCATTCTATAACTTCCATAGTTGTAATACGGCTTTACCATCATTGGCACTCCAATATTCTGGGTTAACTGATGCATACAGCACACCGTCAGGGATGACATTCCTGGAATGTAATAAAGACTCGTCATGTTAACACAAAATAATCTCAACCAGATGGTATTCTGTTGCTGTGCAGCCCATCATTAGTCCTTGCGCTGAGGTACTAAATCTGTCACAAAAGATAGGAAGAAATGCCCATCTAAGAGTTTAGTTTTTTTCCTTTTTATCAACTTCAAAATCAACATGCCTTAAAACAAACTTGGGAAAATATTAAATGCAAAAACACATAGTATTACATTGGGGGAGTGACTTAGGAATTTCAGACAAGTACCTGTGACATAAGTACCAAACTTCAATTTTACGCTATTTCAACCTAGACATACCGGTACATAAACTCAAACGAATGGTTGCTTACTTGCGTTCAACAAATGTACAATCATGTATTTACTATCAATTGGAGCATGACCCGACACCCTGCAAATCTAGGTAGGCAGGGTACCATGTCTGCTGTACTAGTCTGTATTAAGTGGCCAGTCGCCGTGTCCACCCACCTTTTCTTGGTCACATAGAGGCTGACAGACATAATGACCCCCAGGACAATGAGACCAGCCACAGTCAATCCCACAATCAAGGCAATGTTCAGGGGAGGTGGAGCATCTGAAACAGTGACAAGAAAGTCACGACTAGAAAATACAAACACTGTACACACATAAGCATACATTTTACCTTATCTAACTTAACACAAACACGATTTTTATTTTAGTCGAAATGTAATCAAAGCATCAATACCAGTCTAATGTTTTCAACTAAAATGAACATTTATGTCGCGGCTATGTCCTACAGATCTTTTGCATGTGACTACCGGCTTACTTGGGTTGGGAATATAGAAGCTAATGGGCTGCGTCCACGAGGTATTTCCAGCCAGAGAAGTGGCACGGATCCGGAACTGCCAGTTTCCCAGTGGATTGAGAGGTTCTTGGGTCACGTAACCTCCAACTTTCCGGAACATTTGATGTGGAATGCAAATCTTGTAGACTTTGTACTGAAAGAATTAAAACAAAAAACTTTTTAATAGGAATTATAACACCTGCACCAGATGACATACATTTGTAAGTCTACTACAGTGGTCCCTGCATTTTAAGACCGCCCCTTCAGCACAAATTTTGGTCTTAAATTGGAGTGGTCTTATAATGAAGGGATATTTATATTGAAAATATAAGAATTGTGTCAAATATAGTGAAAATATAAGAATTGTTAAATGGAGGGGTCTTAAATCGCAGGGACCCCATTACATGGACATTTCTCTAGAGAAACTGCACAAAATCAGAAAGTAACCTTAAGATAGTAATTTTCTTTGCAATTTCCCCATGATGACAAATTCTTCAGAAAGTGAATCTGCTGTTACATGCTAGCATCCATGTAAGTGACTTACATTGGGTACGTCAGTGTTGTTGAATTCGATCTCGTAGGCGACAACGAGCCCATTAGGATTGGGAGGGTCGGGCCACTTGATGATGAGATGGCCGATCTTCTCTGTCTGGTTAATGACAGTGATGTTGCTCTCACTGATATTGTCAGCCGTGTCTGTGACAGAGTAAGAACACAATACTGTACAACCTACTGGCCTTCACCAAAGAAACAAACACTTCCATCAGATGATAAATGTCAATATATATGCATATAAAAAGCCATGCTCACTTAACTGTTAGCTTTATTTTAATAAATTAATGTACTTTTAAATTTATTACTTATCCTATTAACTAATTTATTAATTTATATCCAGTCAGTTACTAATGTAGTTGATAGCATAGTTTGAACCAACCTTGTCTGTTCGTCACAAATTCCTTACATCTGTTACAAAAATCAATTCAAGCAATATTTATAGGTCATATTTTATCAAGACCAGTGTCTTGGAATCCAATCACAAACAACGCACAAACCTTGAGGCATTCATAGAGACTGTACCTGATCTCTGAGTCCTGGCTGTGGTGATGGCCCGGTTACTGCACATCTTGCTGCGAGTTTGATCACTGTAGTCATGGCAAGCGATCACCTGGGAACGGGACAGAACGGTGTGTCAAGCAAGCCAGTCTTTTCAGACGTCCTATGCAGAACAGATTGCCATGTGAGAAGTCTCCTTTAACACAGATATTTAAGGCACATACATGTATAAACTTTATTCAGAATGCCACAACAACATAGTAGTTTGTAACTTATGGTACCCCGGTACAGTAGTCCCTCTATTTTACAAAACTCTCTATTTTAAGACAACCCTTAATTATAAGACCGCTTGATTTGGTCCAAAAGTGCAATTTTCTGTGTTAAATGACCTTTATTTTAAGACCACCTGCAATATAAGACCACATTGTCTTGGTCCCATGGGTGACCACTGTATATCATTATTGTCATTGCCTTACCTGAATGTTATACTCCTGAAAGTGTCGTAAGTTCGGCAGGACAACTTCAGTTTTGTTCTCCACTGTGGCCATAGCGTATGGCTGATGGTCCTCATTTGGGCTGGTTGTGTTACTAACAGTGGACTCTGTGGTGTTGGTGGATACAGTTGGAGTTTGTTCGTTTGCGGAGGCACTGTAAGCATGACCTGGGTCAGGATCCAAGGCATCTGTGATGCTTGTATCGGGTACCGAACGGATGGCACGATCATGTGACGGGGACCCAACATGCCTAAAATAAGGAAAAGGAAGTTTAACGATATGCAGATGGAGTTTCAAAATAACAGACAAAATTTCTGACCCAAAGTAGAACTGGCTGGGTAGGGAATAAGTTCTCCTGGTAAACACATTATGTATATGTATGCAGAAAATGCTGGTACAAAGTTTGAACCAGTTACCATAGAGTGAATTTAACTGAATATTGAATACAGATAAAGTGATGTTAGAATTAACACGTACGCCATAGTTTTCATAATGATGGTTCTCAATGAACAAGCTTCTGTTACAAGTACAATTATCACTTTTCATTAACGAGCTGATCTAAGCTACAGGCCACCTTTCTACGTACCCTGGCATTTTACATATTAAACCAGATGAAATTTTCTTAAATATCTAAACTTGTTATTTAAAGTGCATATTTGTATAAAAGTGCAATTCAGGACCACACAATGGGGGGTGGCTTACACGTACTAACACTTATCGGGTCAGGAGTAAACTCTATCAGGGGTAGGGTATCGGCAAATAGGGTGTACTACTGACTTCACTTAAACACACAATGATACGACGTGTATATTTAATATGCTGCTTATGCGATGACCACTACATGGTTACACACAATTTATGGTTCTTTACATAGTACTATAGGCGGTGATACTTGTCAAGGGATATATATAAAGCTATCTCATGCTTGCTAAGCTGTATGCACGAAGCCTTTGTGTCCATTCTGTACTCCACGGTGGCCAGGGTAACACAACTTGATGTACACAATATCAATACATGTATAGCATATCGATCAAAGACCGCGGAACTACATGTATACCATGTCAGACACACCTAGAATTAAGCCATGTCACCGTATCATGGGATCTGTCACCTAGTGACATCTTTTAATACACCCAGAGTTGTTTTTTTTTTAAATACAAAATACACTACCCGGTACATCCGGTGTTGATATGGTAACTACTACCCTGATAATTATGGGACGATCACAAACAGTCCACATACACATGTATGTGCATGCATGCCGAGATAGATTTTGAGCGTGGAAATGATGTGAAATGAAACGTTTAGGCCTAGCCCATTTGCTGCACAATTGAGTGGCTGGCTGGCTAGACTGGGGCCAAGCAGCATAAAGAATATCTTGAGTATGGAAAGGACCATGGTTTTCCATTGTGATTAGTGAGCATAACTTTTAAGTTTGTGGTATTTTCTAGTAACTGCCCCAACATATGCTCTGTTGTCCAGCTACATCTTCAGGGTAGCATGAAGCATGTTAATGCAAGATCCATTACGCAAGTTACATGGATAATTCTCCTGGGAAGCTGTTGTTATTTATCGAATTCACTAATTGTACAGCTCCTTGTACTGCGCATTTCAAATTCATCAGTAATTCCATACAGGCATGATGATACATTAAACATGTCCACATACATTGTTAAACATTTAAGAAACCCATTTCTTGTTACATAAGACAGTTATTGGACAATTATTATTCATTTTGAGAAGGACTAGCATATTATCTAACTCACTCCACAGACAGCTCCAACACCACAAATCATTGTCGACAGGTCTACTACATACTACGTAGACTGCGGTATTCAAACCACTAAGAAAGTGAGACACTGATCCTGCATTACAGTTACCCTCAACCTAGACTACCAGTGACTGTCCTATAAAGACCTGAGCCTATATTCCTAAATCATGACTAGGTTATGCAATGACTGGCTACTGAAAGCAATATAGCTAAGAACAGACTTGCAAACAGATATTTCATAAAGTACAGTTGTACTAGTAATATGTTATATCGTTAATTGACAGTCACTGGTTACGAACAGTTTATGCATGCTACGTTATAACTGTTGAATAGCCTGTTCTTAGCTACATCATTCTCTGTTGGTAGTCCTTAACCTATGCACATTTTAGGAATTTGGGCCCTCAGGACACACAATGATCTGAAGACACATGGCACTGTGGTTCTGCTTATACGCTGCAGTTTCATTCTGTGTCTGTTATATAACATACTTCATCATATCATGTATATGAATTTTTAACATGTTAACCTGAATGTATAATACCGATATATATCTGCACATGCAGCGATATAATATGATAGAAATGGTACTTGTTGGAGAATAATAAAATTTCAAAATTTGGAAAAAAAACAAGTTAAAGTATTGATAATATTATGAATGAGTTAATCATAGGAATAGTACCTGGAAAAGGCATCGCATTTCATTCCAACTATCACATGTATCAGACACCAAAGTACATCAGAGATTATGACACACAGCCAATCCTTCCACCAGTTCATATTATTGCACACCCTCTTTAAGTGATGTAGGCATATCAAATCAAATCACAGGAGAAAACCACAACATGTGTATTCAAATGGCAGAAAATGTGTATGCGAGCCACAATCGGACAGGTCTGTGCCAAACAGCCATCATCACCGTCAGAGCCCCAGACGGGGCAAGTTTTGTGTTAACTACATTCTGAAATTGTGTCTAGAGAGATAGGTGAAGTATTTAACACAGGGTAAACAGGGAAAGGCATTCCTTAACTTCAATCTGGAGACCTAAAATACATAACAGAAACAGGCAGAGGAGAGTGGAAGTCGACAAGTTGAGTCGGATGTGGTAGATAGGCTCGATTCTATAGGCATCAGGAAAGGTGTTCATTCCAAGTGTCTGAAGATATACATGATGTATTATACCCAGCAGGACAGAAGCAGAGACAGTTTGCCAAGGCTAGCAGAATCATCTAAGGTTTGATTGTGCCAGTAACATAGGAGTATAACAGAGCAAGCAAACATCATTCAATGTCCCAAGCAGCAATCAGAGCATTCCCTGTGCTCAAAGACTAGACAGTCGGTTGCTGTGCAACGCGATGGGGCATCCCGGTTGGCCAAGAAAATACCCATTATAACACTCCAGGAATGCATTTTTGAGCTATCTTCACTCAAAACAGCCCCA
>JAAUYG010178643.1_pt1 | contig 17575 bp, 18 predicted proteins | sample 7278091 | NCBI WGS metagenome assembly JAAUYG01 (sample SAMN14350201, study PRJNA611818) | marine sediment metagenome | isolation source: surface marine sediment (0.6m) | place: French Polynesia: Moorea | collected 2018-08
CCTGCAGGCGCTCGGCTGCAGGCCTTCCAGAAGGTCGTCCTTTTCCGTCGAAAGGCCACAGAGGGTGACCCGCTTGACCCGGGCGATGCTCATGCGGGGGCCGCCGCGGCGTGCTTCTTCTTGGCGATCTTGGAGCGGACGACGGCCGCCGTTTCCATGTCGGACAAATAGATCTGGATCCGCTTGATGTTGCCCTGGGCCTCCGGAATGAGAACCTTGTCGAAGAGGTTGACCCGCTGGGTCACCGTCTTGACCGCCTGCTCCAGCAGCGCCACCCGGCGCGCCTCGACCTGAACGCGAACCCGCAGCTCGAGCATCTCCTGCAGGATCTCCGCCGTGCGGTCGACCCAGGGAGGCCGGCCCAGGTAGGCGTAAGGCCGCACCTCGACCTCGATGTCCTCGAGCGCCGGCAGATGCGTGCCGACGACGTTCTCGGTGCCGATCTTCACCCGGGTGAGCTTCACCAGACCGGTCAGGTCCACCTCGGAAAGGGCCAGCATGGGCAGCTTCTCGCCGGCCTCCTTGCGGAGTCTCTCGATCTCGCGACGGGTGCTCGCCAAGGCGCGCTCGGCCTTGGCCTTTTCGGCCATCACCTGCTGGCGCTTGAGGTCGAGCGAGGGCAAGAAGCGCTGGTAGGTCTTGAGGCTCTTCTGCTCCCGGGCGAGCGCCGACTTACTGAGCTGCAGCTTCGCCATGGCCTCCTCCCCGACCTTCCGGCTCCGGCTCGGCCCCGACGGGTTCCGCCGAGGGCGATAGGTCCTGCGGGAAGTACTTGCTGATCAGGTCCTGCTTCATCAAGAGCTGCTCGGGCCGGAAGCACTCGGCCAAGGTCCGCCAGCCCAGGTCGAGCGCCTCCTCGAGCGGGATCGACACCTCGATATTCATGAAGCGCTCGCGGAACAATCCGTTGAACTTGAGGAGCTGGTGGTCGTAGTCCGAGAGGTCGAAGGCCATGGCCTGCTTCTGCGCGGCTTCCTGCCCCTCCGAGTAGAAGCGGATCATGGTGTTCATGATCTGGCCGTGGTCCTCGCGCGTCACCTTGCCGATGACGTTCTGCTTGAGGCGCGACAGCGAGCCGAAGGGATCGATGACGCCGCTGTGCAGATAGAACTGTCCCTCGGTGATGTAGCCGGTGTTGTCGGGCACCGGATGGGTCACGTCGTTGCCGGGCATGGTCGTCGCGGCGAGGATCGTGACCGAGCCGCCCTTGGCGTAGTCGCAGGCCTTCTCGTAGCGGCGCGCGAGCTGCGAGTAGAGATCACCCATGTAGCCGCGGTTCGAGGGCACGCGCTCCATGGAGATGCCGATCTCCTTCAGGGCGTCGGCGTAGGCGGTCATGTCGGTCAGCAGGACCAGGACCCGCTTGCCCTCCTCCACCGCGAAGCGCTCGGCGACCGCCAGGGCCATGTCCGGCACGAGAAGGCGCTCGACGATCGGGTCCGAGGCCTGGTTGACGAACATGACCGTGCGCGAGAAGACGCCGGCGTCCTCGAAGGCCTTCCGGAAGGTGTAGTAGTCGTCGAAGATCAGCCCCAGGCCGCCGAAGACCACGATGTCGGCGTCGGCCTGGATGCCGATCCGCGCCAGGAAGGGATTGTAGGGCTCGCCCGAGACCGAGAAGACCGGAATCTTCTGGCTTTCGACCAGGCAGTTGAAGACGTCGATCATCGGCACGTCGGTGCGGATCATCTTGGTCGGGACGATTCGCTCGACCGGGTTCACCGAGGGCCCGCCGATATCGACCTTCGGGTCCATGGAGAGGTCTGGGCCGGAGTCCATGGGCGCCCCCGCCCCCGTGAAGACGCGGCCGAGGATGTTCGGCGAATAGATCGTCTGCATCGGATGGCCGAGGAAGGTCACGGTGGCGCTGGTCGAGACGCCCTTGGTGCCGGTGAAGATCTGCAGCGATACGGCGTCGCGCACGATGTTGATGACCTGGGCCAGGGACTTGCGGCCGTCCTCCTCCTCGATGATGGCGAGGTCCTTGAAGCGCACGACGGCGTCCTCGCCCTCGCCGGGCTCGGGCACCTGGACCTGCAGGATATCGCCGACAATCGACAGAATTCTCGAGTAACGCACAAGCTCGCGCGTCATGCCCGCCATCTCCCTGTTCCCCGAACGCCCATTCGCCCCTTTCCGGGGCGGTGCCCCCGGGCCGCTCGTCCGCCGACTCAGGTCGAGCCGTGAAACTCCATCCCCTCGGCGGCACCGCTGATGGTCGTCCCCGCCCTGCCTTCGAGTATAGCAGGAAGGTCGGCCAGGGCGCCGATCGCCGCCGCCTTGCCGGTTCGCTCGGCGAACTGGCAGGCTGCCGCGACCTTCGGTCCCATCGACCCGGCGGCGAACTCGTGCTCCCGCAGGGCGGCCGGCGCCGCCAGCCTGATGCCGCGCGCCTCGGGCTTGCCCCAGTCGAGATAGACCGCGTCGGCGTCGGTCGCCATGATGAAGAGGTCGGCATCCAGATCGCGGGCCAGAAGCTCGCTCGCGAGATCCTTGTCGATCACCGCCTCGACGCCGTGCAGCTTGCGGTTCTCGTCGTAGACCGTCGGGATGCCGCCGCCGCCGGCGCAGATCACGATGGTGTTCTGCTCCATCAGCCACTTGATCGGGCGGATCTCGAAGATCCGCTTGGGCAGCGGCGAGGCCACGACGCGGCGCCATTTGTCGCCGTCCGGCTTGATCGACCAGCCCTTCTCTTCCGCCAGCCGCCGGGCTTCCGACTCATCGTAGACCGGGCCGATGAACTTGGTCGGGTTCTCGAAGGCGGGATCCGCGGGGTCGACCTCGATCATGGTCAGAATGGTCGCGAAGGGCACCTCGATCGGCAGCAGGTTGCCCATCTCCTGCTCGATCATGTAGCCGATCATGCCCTCGGTCTCCGCCCCCAGGACGTCGAGGGGATAGGTCTCCTCCGGCTTGTAGGCCGCTCCCTGCAGGGCGAGCAGGCCGACCTGAGGGCCGTTGCCGTGGGAAATGACGAGCTGGTGCTTCTCGGCGATGGGCGCCATCGCCTCGGCGGCGACCCGCACGTTCTCGCGCTGATTCTCTGCGGTCAGGGCCTGGCCGCGGCGCAGCAAGGCGTTGCCGCCAAGGGCGGTGACGACACGCATGGCTCAGCCCCCGATCGTCGCGACGAGGACCGCCTTGATGGTGTGCATGCGGTTCTCGGCCTGCTCGAACTGGATCCCGGCCGGCGACTCGAAGACCTCGTCGGTGACCTCCATCTCGGCGATCCCGAACTTCTCGAACATCTCCTCGCCGACCTTGGTCTCGCGGTTGTGGAAGGCCGGCAGGCAATGCATGAACTTGGTGCTGGGGGTGCCGGTCGCGGCCATCAGCTCGCTGGTGACCTGGTAAGGCTTCAGCAGCTTGATCCGCTCCTCCCAGACCTCTGCCGGCTCGCCCATCGAGACCCAGACGTCGGTGTGGATGAAGTCGGCGCCCTTGACCGCCTCGTGGGGATCCTCGGTGATGGTCAGGCGTGCGCCGTAGGTCTCGGCGAGCTCGCGCGCCGGCCCCAGGTACTCGTCGCTCGGCCAGTTCGCCTTGGGCGCGGCGAGCCGGACGTCCATGCCCAGGATGCAGCCGACGATCATCAGGGAATGGCCCATGTTGCTTCGGGCATCGCCGACGAAGGCATAGGCGATCTCGTGCAGCGGCTTGTCGGCATGCTCGCGCATGGTCAGTACGTCGGCCAGCATCTGGGTCGGATGGAACTCGTCGGTCAGGCCGTTGAAGACCGGAACGCCGGCGTAGGCGGCCAGCTCCTCGACGACCTCCTGCCCGAAGCCGCGGTACTCGATGGCGTCGTACATGCGGCCCAGGACGCGCGCCGTGTCCTTCATGGATTCCTTGTGGCCGATCTGGGAGCCGGAGGGCCCGAGATAGGTCACGCCGGCGCCCTGATCCATGGCGGCGACCTCGAAGGCGCACATGGTCCGGGTCGAGGTCTTCTCGAAGATCAGGCAGATGTTCTTGCCCTTCAGATGCTGCTGCTCCGTGCCCGCGTACTTGGCCCGCTTCAGGTCGCGCGACAGATCGAGCAGGTAGCGCAGCTCGCGCTGGCTGAAATCCAGAACCTTGAGAAAGCTCCGTCCTCTGAGATTGAATGCCATCGTCCTTTTCCTCCGTCCTCTGGCCCCTTGGCCAACCTATGAACGCTAGGGTTTGCTGCGGGTTGTCGCTATCCGATTCAGGCAAACCGCCGCCGATTAGGGATGCTTGAAGCCAAGCACCGGCTCCGGCCCCGGGCCTAATCGTCGACCGGATCGCGCAGGATCGGGCAGGTCATGCAGTGACCGCCGCCGCGCCCGCGTCCCAGTTCGTTGCCGGCAATGGTGACGACCTCGATCCCCGCCTTGCGCAGCAGGGTGTTGGTGTAGGTGTTGCGCTCGTAGGCGACGACCACGCCCGGCTCCAGCGCGACCACGTTGTTGCCGTCGTCCCACTGCTCGCGCTCGGCTTCGTAGGCATCCCCACCGGTGTGGACGGTCCGAAGCTTCTTGATGCCGAGGGCCTCCGCGACCACCGTCGGGAAGTCCCTCGTCTCCTCGACGACCGAGATCTCGCCCTCCTTGTCTCCGGGGCGCAGGGAGAAGGGCCGGATGGTGTTCACGACGTCCGGGAACATGTTGACGACGTCGCGGTCGCAGAAGGTGAAGACCGTGTCCAGGTGCATGGCCGCCCGCTCCTTGGGCATCGCGGCCGCGATGACGTGCTCGGCCCCGCCCTTGGCGAAGAGGCTGCGCGCGACCTGGCCGACCGCCTGGGGGGTGGTGCGCTCGCCCATGCCGATCAGCACGACCCCCTTGCCGACCGGCATGACGTCGCCGCCCTCGACGTGGGCCATGCCGTGGTCGTTCTCGACGTCGTCGCCCCACCAGAACTGGAAGTCCGCGTCCTTGAACATCGGGTGGAACTTGTAGATCGCGGCGGTGTTGAGCGTCTCCGCCCGGCGTGCCGGCCAGAACATCGGATGGAGGGTCACGCCGCCGTAGATCCAGGCCGAGGGATCGCGGGTGAAGAGCTGGTTCGGCAAGGGCGCAAGGACGAAGTCCTGCGGCTCCAGCAGCGACGCCAGCATGCCCTTGGGCTCGAAGGGCAGCTCCGCCCGGCTGATCCCGCCGATCAGATGGACCGAGAGCTGATAGGCCTCCATCTCCATCAGGCAGTCGTGGAGGTCCTGGGCCATGCCGACGCCGGTCGTGTTCTCGGAGATCCGAAGCTTCAGCAGCCAGTCGCGCGCCGCCGGATCCTTAATCGCCTCCTCGAGCAGCTCGCGGAAGAGATAGACCTCGATACCGCGATGGCGCATTTCGTCGACGAAGGCCAGGTGCTCCTGGCGGGCCTGCTTGACCCAGAGGACGTCGTCGAAAAGCAGGTCGTGGCAGTTGCTCGGCGTGAGGCGCGCGATCGCGAGCCCCGGGCGGTGAACGATCACCTTCCTCAGCTTGCCGATCTCGGAATGGACTCCCAGAGTCGTCATGTCGTTTCTCCTTGAATGCCTTCCGTCTTCGGACCCGGCTTGCGGAGCGGCAGGCCTTCGCTCCGGCCGCCGTCGAGCCTGGTACCGGCCCGAGCGTCTTGCTGCCGCATCCCGGATCTCCTACTGCAACAGCGTGCCCAGGCTGAGCGCGGCCATGATGATCACGGTCAGGATCACCAGCAGCGGGAACATGAAGCGCAGCCAGCGCTCATAGGGCACCCGCCCCAGGGCCAGCCCGCCCATCACCACGGCGAAGGTCGGGTTGATCAGGTTCACCAGGCCACTGGCGGACTGATAGGCGGTGACCACGAGATCGCGCTGGACAGCGGCGAAATCGGACAGCGGCGCCATGATCGGCATGGTCAGCACGGCCAGGCCCGAGGACGAGGGCACGAAGAAGGAGAGCGCCGCCTGCAGCCCGAACATGGCGTTGATGAAGGCGATCGCCGGCAATCCGCTGACCGCACCCTCGGCCCAGAACAGGATGGTGTCGGTCATCTTGCCGGCGTCCATCACGACCACGATGCCCCGCGCGATGCCGATGACCAACGCGACGCCCAGAAGGTCGCGGGCGCCGTCGACGAAGGTGTTGGTGAAGTCCTCCTCGCTCATGCGCGCGATCAGGCCGACCAGGATCGAGGCCACGATGAAGAGGGCCGACATCTTCGCCATCCACCAGCCGCCCGCGGAGACGCCCCAGATCATCACCGCGAAGCTGCCGGCGAAGACCAGGAGGACGATCTTGCGCGTCAGCGTCAGCTCCATGTTGTCGGCTTCCTCGCGCCCCTTGAGGAAGTGCGCCTCGTTCTCGGCCCGCCGGTCCGCGACGATGGAGCGCTCCGGGTCCTGGCGGACCCGTTCCGCGTAGCGCATGACGTAGGCCACGCAGGCGAGCCAGCAGAGCACCAGGATGACGAAACGCAGCACGATGCCGTCGGTGAAGGGCACGCCGGCGGCGTTGGCGGCGATCACCGTGGCGAAGGGGTTGATCGTCGACCCCAGGGTCCCGACCCCGGCCCCGAGCATGATGATGGCGACCCCGGTGACGGCGTCGTAGCGCGCCGCAATCATGACCGGGATGATCAGGGTGTAGAAGGCCAGCGACTCCTCGGCCATGCCGTAGATCGTGCCGCCGGCGGCGAAGAGCGCCATGAGGATCGGGATCATCCACTTCTCCCGGCCTTCGAGGCCGCGCATGGCGCCGCCGATACCGGCGTCGATCGCACCGGTCTTGGTCACGATGCCGAGGAAGCCGCCGATGACCAGCACGAAGAGCGCGACGTCGATCGCCGCCGCCTCGTAGCTGTCCGGATTGTAGAAGCCGGCGATCGGCGCGAGCACCACTTCGACGAAGCCTTGCGGGTTCGGCTCGACCTCCTTGTAGGTGCCCGGGACCGGCACCTCCCTGCCGAGCGCCTCGTTCATCGCGCGGTCGTATTCGCCCGCGGGCACGAACCACGTCGCGATGGCGACCGCGATGATCAGGCCGAACAGGATCGTGTAGGCACTCGGGAACTTCAGTTTCATCGTGTCACGCTTCCCCTGCGTTTCCTCGAGGGAGACGTCCTTCCACGGCTTCGCTCCGGGAAGGCAGTCAGCTTGCATTGAGAGCCAGGACGGAGGGCCCCGGCGCGCCGAGGCGGCGGGTGCTGGTCGGCCCGGTCGCAAGCGAGCGGAATCCGAAGCCGAGCCTGTGATCGAAAGACAGGCGGGATCACTCGTCGTCGCCTATTCGACACGGCCCTGGTCTCCCATCGAGTACGCCCCTCCTCGGGCAATGATGTTCGACCGCCTGGATGGCGGTGCCAGAGCACTAGGGCTTCGGCACGTCCCCGGGCTTGCCTTCCTTGCCCGCCTTTCCGGCTTCCCCTTCGCCGGCCCCTTCTTCCTTGCTGGACTCGCCCTCGAGGCGAAACAGCACGAACTCGCCCTGCTCACCGGTCAGGATTCCGGGGCCCGGCGGGATATCCCGGCGCGCGTGGGGCTTCGTCCCCGGCTTCATCTCGACGCCGGCGCAGCCCAGGAGCAGGGCGCAGGCGAGAACGGCAGCCAGGCCCCGCATCAGAACTTGATCCGCGTGCCGACCGTGCCGACGACGATGTCGTCGACGCTGTTGGCGTTGTCGCGATCGAGATCGTAGATGCGGACCTGGGCGTAGAGCTCCGTGCCGTAGTCCTCGATCAACTGGATCGCCGCAAGACCCACGGACATGCCTTCGTCCCCATCGGCGGAGACGTCCTGACTGTAGGTATAGTCGACGCCGAAGCCGGTCGGACCGAACTGGAAGAACGAGGTGTCCCAGCCCAGCTTGCCATAGAGGTTGTAGGGATCGTCGCCGCGGTTCTTCGAGTCCATGCCGCCGGAGACCGTGAGGCTGAGCCCGGTCGGATTGTGCAGGACCGAATAGGAGCCCGCGAGACGCCATCTGACGTTGTCGGCGTTCGGCTCCCGGATGGAGATCGCGCCCAGGGTCGAGTAGTCGCCGATGTCGACACCGCTCCAGTCGCCGTAGTCGCCGCCCCAGGTCAGCGCCGCATCGTAGCGCTGGTCCGATCCGGCCGAGACGGCGAGCTGCACGCCCGGTCCGAAGACCGGCGAGTCGTAGCGGACCCGGTCCTGCCGGTTGCCGTCGAAGTTGAAGAAGGCGTCGCCGACCGTGACCCCGGTCAGGGCGCCGTCATCGACGAACTGCAGCCCGCCGGCGATGTCGGCCACGCCCGAATACATGATCGGCCCCGCGACCAGCGAGAGATCGTACTCGGCCGTGTCGTCCGCGGCCGCGGCGCCCTTGCCGAAGAGCAGCCGGCCCAGGCGGTCGTTGCGGGCCGAGCCTTCCACCTTGCGCAGGTCGATGAAATCGTCGGCCTCCTCGTTGTCCTGACTGACATCGAAGGAGTTGTTGGGGCTGAAGGCGACCTCGACCGTGGTGCCCAAGGTGGTCTCCGGCGTGACCTGCCCCGTGCCGACGAAGCGGACCCGCGAGTTCGAGACGTCGTTGTCGACGAAGTAGGCCTTGGTCTCGTCGCCATCGTCCGCGATGTTCGTCGCCCGGTTGAGCTGGCCGGAAATGGCCAGCTTGATCTTTTCCTGGCCCGAGGTGATGACCTTGTCCGGCAGCTGGCCGGCGCTGGTTTTCTCCGCGGTGTCGAAAGCCTTTTCCGCAGTGGACTGGGCTTCGGTCGCGATGTTCTGGGTCTCCGTCGACTTCCGCTCCAGCTGATCGACCCGGGACTTCAGCGCCTCGATCGTCTCGGCCTGCGCGCCGAGCTGCTTCTGCTGCTCCTGGACGAGCTCCTGCAGCTGCCGCAGCAGCTCGGCGTCGACGGCCACCGTCTGCGCCCCGGCCGACGGCATTAGGGCCGTCTGTACCAAGACCGCGAGAATAAACGCAGTCAGCCAGGTTCTGGTCGGCATCGCTCGCTCCCTCCCTGCTCTCTCGCATCCGGCGGTCGGATGCAGGATCACGCCTCTGGTCTGGTCCCTCGGACCACGATCCGCCGCGGTAGGCCGCTGCGGATATCGCCGAGATTCCCTCAGGTCGCGTCCCACGGGCGATCAGCGACCGCCGTCGCAGGCCCGCGGCCGGCGAAGGAGTATGGCTATGACGGCAGAGAAGTGTCGGCGCCCTGATCTGCGTCATACCGCGCCGGTCTGTTCTTAGCCTTCCCCCTTTCATCATCCGGCCGTGAAGTGGCGGATGACCTGCGAACTCCGAAGCCTAGGGTGAGCTTTGAGACGGCGCTATCCGATTCACGCAACGCTTGAACAAAGCGCGCGCAATTCGCCATGACGGGCGCTGTGCCGGAGGCCTCTGGCGACCTGCACCACCAGACAGCTTCAGGCGCCCGGTCCCAAAGCTCGAGGCTAGACGCAGCTCGCCTCCGATCGCGGACGCACGGCTGCCGGGACGCACCTCCGGCAGCTGCCGCCGTTAAAGTTTTGTGATGAAACCTCCGAAGCCTTCCCTTGGGAAAGGCGACGGTCAAGCCGAGCGCAGCTCGACGGACCTGATCCCGGATGAGGCCCCCGCGGCAAGGGGCCGCGGGCTATTGCTTGATCTGGATCCGAAAGGACTGGAACTCCTCGAGGCTTATGACCTCGTCACCGTCGGCGTCGATCGATTCGAACTTGGTCAGCTCGCCTTGATTGAACTCGAAGCCGGAGATGCGGCCATCCTTGTCCGAGTCCAAAGCGGCGAAGACGGCCTCGCTGAGGGAGTTGAACTCCTCCCGCGACAGGTGCGTGTCCTGGTTCTGGTCGCGGACGAAGAAGACGTTCATCTTCCGGCTGGTCAGCTCCGCACGGTTGATCTTGCCGTCGCCGCTCTGGTCGATCCGCGCGAAGACGCCCTCGGGCGAAAGGTCGGCCGAGGGATGCCCCATGAGATCGGTCATCGACCCCTCGTCCGCCTGCGCCAACGCCGCCGGGACCAGGAGAACCGCCAACGCGAAGAAGCCTGTCATCCGAGCGTGCATCGCCTTCACTTCCTCTGTTTCCGCCAAGACTGCCTTCCCTTCGAGCCTAGCCCGCAGCGCGCTCAACCACAATGCGAAGAGCCGTCCGGGCGCGCGAAGCCGTCAGCCCCGGGCAAGCGAGATCGTCGTGGGAAGGCAGTGTCGGTGCCGCGGCCGACAGCTGGGTTCAAGGGAGCATGATCCAGGAATGACATTTACACGTAATAGCAGCAATCTGGGAGCGAGCGAAAGAGAGTGCAGGAAGGAAAAGGGGGTGGAAAAGGACGCGCCTTTCAGGAGAGGGCCCGAACCTCGGATCCATCGGGCTAGGCTCAAGAACGTCGATCAGGCCAACGAGCTTGCGAGGCTGGAGGGATGGGATATCCGCTTCCTTCCATTGGACGTTCGCAACTTTTACGGGCAATACGCCGGCCTCGACCTGCCGGGACTCTATCTGGCGCGGATGACCTACCGCAGATGCTCCTTTCATGCTGCGGGCAGCGCACCGAAGAAGCTGCTTACACTGGTGCTGCCGATGAAGATCGGTCGATCGTTTCGCTGCCGGGGACAGAGGATAACCGAAGGCAGCTTGATCCTGGTCGACCGGGCCCGAGACATCGATCTGACGATCGAAGGCGGAGTCGAGGCGGCGGTCATCTACCTGTCCGAGACCACCCTGAGGGCCATCCTGTACAGCGCGTTCCGCCCGGTCGCCGCAGCGACAAGCGGCGCGGAACCGCTGCACATCATGAATGGCCCCGGAGTGGCTCTCCTTGGGGCCAGGTTGGGCGAGCTCTTTCGCCCGGGTCCGGATTCACCCTTGTCCGGCCTCGACGTCCACGGCCTCGCAAGATACCTGACCAGCCTGCTGGTGACCGCCGTCTGCGCAAGCGACCGAGGCTTGCCCCGGGCGCCGGCCGGAACCGTCGCACAGAAAGCGCATCATGCCCGGCGCGCACGCGATTTCATGGAGACGAAACGACACGAGCCGCTGGCGCTCACCGATCTCGGCGCCGCGGTCGGGGTCAGCGTCAGGACTCTGCAATATGCCTTCCAGGACTACTTCGGTGTCTCGCCGGGCCGCTTCCACACCCTACAGCGCCTTGCAGGCGCCCGCAGCGAGCTGCAGCGGGCCGACCCCTCGGAGACCTCGGTGACGGACATCGCAACCCATTGGGGCTTCTTTCATCTCGGGCGTTTTTCCCGGGCCTACGACAGCCAGTTCGGCGAGCTGCCCTCGAAGACGCTCGGCCAGAAGCAAACGCGGCTGTTTAGGGCTCAGCGGTCGCCGGCGGCCAGAAAGCCGCTGTCCTGGAGTCCTCCGTCTTCGAGGTCCGCCGTGCCGGCACCGGCCGTCAAGAAGGGCCGCCTCTGAGACCGGTCAAACGCTCGCGCCGGTTTGCAGCGTCCATTCCACCGTCTGCTCCATGACGTCCCGCAGGCTCTCGTCGAAGGCGGCAATGATGTTGTCCAGGGTGCGCGGCGACACCTCGGCGCTGGACTCGAAGGACAGCGATGCCAGAGGCGAGCGCTGCGGGCGCTTGATCAGGGTCGTCTCCAGCTTGACCCGGACCACGCCGGCGTCCGCGGCGGTCTCCTCGTACTGGAAGTCCGACAGCCGGGTATCGAGCTCGAAGTCCGGGCGGATCCGCGCCCGCCGATCGCCGACCGTCAGGATCTTGTTCGAGTTCTGGAAGGACTCGACCAGCAGCTCCATGACCATCTCGGGCGCCCGGCTCGCCCATTCGGCGGTGGCGAGGTACTCGATCTGCTTCTTGTCGCCGATGTAGGCAACCTTCGCCGAGTTGAGGGACAGGGTCGCGGTCGGCTCGTTGACCAGGAGCGTCCAGGCGACCGACGGCATGCTCGGCGGAAAGCTGTCCGCCGCAGTGAGCCTGGTCCGCCTCGCCGCCGGGCCCGATCCGGGCAGGCCGCCGCAGCCGCCCAGGACCAATACCGGCAGCGAAAGCACGAGGCCGCCGAAAGCGCGCCTCGTGGTCAGGGTTCCCGATTGCTTGCGCCGTTCCATCACTGCACCTCCACCTCTCCGGGCTTGCCCAGGAAGAAGCGCGCCGGATCGCGCTCCATCTCCTCCATCACCCGCCGAAACTGTTCGATCGCGCCCTGGGCATCAATCGCCAGGTTGGTCAGTTCGTAGAGTCCGGTTGTCGTAAAGTCTTTCATACCCTTGCGGTTTTCCTCGACCAGGGCCGTGCTCCGCTCAGCCAGCGCCTGGTAGGACTTCAGCGTCGTCTCGCCCGTGTCGAGCAGCGCCTGTAGCTTCGGATTGCTGTCCTTGATGTTGTCCATTACCGCGCCCGCGTCCGCGATCAGCTCGTTCAGGGAATCGACGCCTTTTTGAAGCTCTTCCGTCGTAGTGGCGACGTTGGCCAGAATTGTGCCGACTTGCGCTCGGTTTTCACCGGAAAGAATGTCGTTCACCCGATCGAGCAGCACGTTCGCGCGCTTGACCACCTCGCCAACGTCGTCCGCGATCTCCTCGAAAGCCGAGGGCACGGTCGGAATCTGATCATAGGCAAGATCCGTGTCCCTCAAGTTGACCTGGGTGTCGGGCAGGAACTGCATCTGGACAGATTGCTGGCCGGTGACCAGGCTTTGGGTGACAAGTTGCGCGCGAAGGCCGTTTTCGATCAGCTCCGGAAGACGATTGTCATCCTCGTCGGCATCGGAAATTCCACGGATTCTGGATTGCTCGATCTCCATCAGGACCGGAAAGGTGAACTCGAGCGTTTCCGGATCGACCTGGGCCCAGAACTCGGTGACGGTCCCGATCTGGACCCCGCGCATCTCGACCGGCGCCCCGACGCGCAAGCCCATGAGCGAACCCTCGAAGAAGGCGACCACCGTTCCGCGCTCCTCGAAGAAGCGGCCGCTGCCGAAGACGCCGACGGCTCCGACGGCGAGCAGCACGGCGCCGATGACGAAGCCGCCGACCGCTCTTGGATTGGCCTTTTTCATGCCGTTTTCAGACCTCCCTCTCCGTCCGGCGCCGGGCCGGCATCAGCCGCCCTCCCCGCGGTTCAGAAACGCGCGGACGCCAGGATTGTCGCTGTGATCGCGCAGCCACTTCGGATCGCCGGTCGCGATCTGGGTCTTGGTCTCCGGGTCGAGGACCACCGAGTTGCTGCCGATGGCGAAGATGCTCGCCAGCTCGTGGGTGACGACGACGATGGTCGTCCCGAGGCTGTCCCGCAGCTCCAGGATCAGGTCGTCGAGACGCCGGGAGCTGATCGGATCGAGCCCGGCCGAGGGCTCGTCGAAGAACAGCATCTCAGGATCCAGGGCCAGGGCGCGGGCGACGCCGGCGCGGCGCTGCATGCCGCCGGAGATCTCGGAGGGATAGAAGTCCTCGAAGCCCGCCAGGCCGACCAGCGCCAGCTTGAGCCTGGCGACTTCCTGGGCGTCCTCGGGTGAAAGATCGGTGTACTCGCCCAGCGGCAGGCAGATGTTCTCGGCCAAGGTCATCGAGCTCCAGAGGCCGCCGCTCTGGAACACCACGCCGGTCTCCTGCATCAGGTGCTGGCGCGCCGTCTCGTCGATCTCCCAAAGGCTCTGCCCCTCGAACCAGACGCGCCCTTCGGCCGGCGGCTGCATGGAGATCAGGGCGCGCATCACCGTGCTCTTTCCGCAGCCGCTGCCGCCCATGATGATGAAGATGTCGCCGCGCTCGACCGTGAAGTTGAGGTTCTTCTGAACGACGAAGCTGCCGTAGGCCATGGTCACGTCCTCGACCACGATCGGCGCGCCTTTCTCGCCGCGCGACGCCATGGCCGGCGTTCCGGTGCCGGCGGTTTCGGGGACCCGCTGCTCGGCCATCCTCTAGATCCCCAGGATCTGGTACATCACGGTCAGCGTCGCCTCGGCGACGATGATCATCACGATCGCCATGACCACGGCCGAGGTCGCGGCATCGCCGACCGCGGCGGCGCTCTTGCTGGACTGCATGCCGCGCAGGCAGCCGGAGATGGCGATGATCACGCCGTAGACCGTGGCCTTGAACAGGCCGCTCGCCCAGTCGACCAGGTCGACCGAACCCGCGGTCTGGACGTAGTACTGAAGCAGGCTCACCTCGGTGAGGGCCATGGTGACCGCCGAGCCGCCCAGCATCCCGACGACATTGGCGAAGATGGTCAGCAGGGGCACGGCGAAGATCAGAGCCAGCATGCGCGGCAGGACCAGGAACTCGACCGGCGGAATCCCGATGGTCCTGAAGGCGGCGATCTCGTCGTTGACCTGCATCGTGCCGAGCTGAGCGGCGAAGGCCGCGCCGGTCCGCCCCGCCATGATGATGGCGGTCATCATGCCGCCCAGCTCGCGGACGACGGCGACGGCCACGAGGTTGGCGACGTAGAGGTCGGCCCCGAACTGCTCCAGTTGCACCAGGCCGACGAAGCCCAGGATCATCCCGACCAGGAAGGAGATGAGGGCAACGATCGGCAGCGCGTCCGGACCGCATTGCTGGACGACGAGGATCGTGTCCGACATGCGGAAGCGGGCCTTTCCCCGGATCGCGCGGGCCAGGGCGATGAAGCTTTCACCCATGAACTCGACCATGTCGCCGGCGCTCTTGATCGCCTCGATGACCTCGCGCCCGACCACGGTAGCGAAGCCGGCCGAGTCCTCGGCACGATGGGAGCCCTCGCGTTCCGGCACCGCGAGCGCGAGGGCAACCAGGCGCCTCGCGCCCTCGGGCAGTCCCTCGGTGTCCAGTGCGATACCGAGGGTCCGGCAGCGCTTCTTCAGCTCGACGAGAAAGCAGATCAAGGCGCTGTCCCAATCCGTCAGCGCCGAGGAATCGAGCCTGATCCGCGCGGGGATCGACCTGAGCTCGCGCCGCTCGAACAGGCTCTCGATCGAGCCGATGCCACCCGACAGCCGCCAGGGCCCCTTGAGCTTCAGGACCATGGCCTCCCGGGTCGGCTCGAGCTCGAGTTCGCCTCCCTTCGTCGCTGTTGAGTCAGCGCTCACGCTCGCTCCCCCCAGGAACCGCTCAGACAGACACCCTATGGCGCCCCGGCCTCAGCGCGCGACGCCAGTCCTGCAAACGACGCCGCTCCGGTCTTGCATCGCCTCGAATCGAAAGCCGACCTCAGGGTGACCTTTCCGCTTTCATCCTACGACACCGCAGTGTTCTGACCACCATCCAAGCGGCGCGCCCTTCACTGCGACTGTTGTTGCTGTTGCTGCAGCTGGCGACGCAGTTCCTCGTTCTCCTGTCGCAACCGCAGTTGCTCGTTCTCGTCCCGCAGGCGTGCGGCTTCGGCGTCGGAGGCCTCGCGCTTCTTCTGCTGGTCGTAGATGTAGCCGCCGGCACCGCCGAGCGCTGCGCCCGCGGCCGCGCCGATCGCGGCCCCGGTGCCGGGCACGCCGGCAATCGCCCCGAACAATGCGCCGCCCGCCGCGCCCGCCGCGGCACCGATGCCGGCGCCGCTCACCGTTCGCTGCTGTGTCTCCGACATCGTGCAGCCGCTGACAAGCAGCGCGACCGCCATCAGGAACGCGATCGCCGCAGGTCGCAGCAGCCCGTTACCATGAAAACCGGTGCTGGTGACTGCCAAGGTATCTTTCATCACTGCCTCTCTCTCCGCTCTCTCGCTTGACTTCGCTACTCGCAGGGCCATTCCGCGGCCGCCGCACGGAAGAGAACGTCCATCGGCGGTTCTTCCATGTACTGCGGATTGTCGCGCGTGTAGGCCGCAAACACCTTGACCACCTGGTCGTGCGTGATCTCCCGGGGTGGGCAGGTAATGGCATCGAACTCGGGCCCCTGGCTGATCGCCCGGTGGAAATGCCCGCCGCCGGAGATAAAGCCGTAGCAGAAGCCAACGGCCGTCTGATAGTCCGGATGGGCTGATTCCAGCGTGCAGATCTCCAGCAGCTCCTGGGCGGAGTCGAGCTGGAAATTATCGGTCGTCAGACCGACGATCTTCTCGCTCCCTTGCGCGAGCACGCCGGTCGCCGCAAGCGCCAAGGCAGCGACGAGACCAAAGGCCGTCTTTCTCATGTGTCTTGCCTCCCTCTTTCGGCTCGAAGGAACGCGGTGAGTGATCCTCCGAGCGATCATCGTCTCCGGCAAAGCTGGAGCGCAAAGGTCGTCACAGGCGCGTGCAAGCACCGAAGACCACGAAGGCGACCTGATCGCCGACGGCCGACAGCGACATCTTGCCGGTGGCGCGGGTGATCGTCAGGCTCCATCCCAGGCCGCCCTGGTTCCCTTGCAGAATGAGCTCGTTGTCGAGCGCCTCCAAGCGCTGGATCTCCGATGTCCGCGCCTCGCCATCGGGCCGCTCCGCGGTGACCTTCTTGTCGGCGAAGTTGATGCGGAGAAACTGCGGGATGTTCAGCGCTTCGGTCGTCGCGGCGACGCAATCCTCGCCCGGCGCACAGGACAGACTGTCGACCGACGCGCAGATCAGCGGCTTCGAGCCGTCGAAACCCTCCGCCCAGGCAAGACCGGGCGCCAGGAGCAAGGCTGCGATGGAGACGTTACGTAGGAGTTTCATGCCGGGATCCTTTCCTAGCTGACGCCGTAACCGCGGCCTTGCATGCAGGCGCTGACGGCACGGTTGTAGGAGGAACGCCCGGCCGCCTGTTGCTGCTGGTACTGCCGTTGCGCCTGGTCCTGCTGCCTTCTCTGGTCACCCCTGCGGAAACCGCCGATCAGCGCGCCCCCGGCGGCACCGGCCGCGGCCCCCCTGCCGACGTTGCCGGTGATGGCGCCGACGACCGCGCCGGCCGCCGCGCCCCGGGCCCCGCCCCGCAGCACGCCGCCTTGCGCCGCTTCCTTGGGCGGCCCCGCCTGCTGCGCCATGGGATTGTAGCCGGATTGCTGGATCGCCCAGGCGTGGCACTCGCCAAAGTCCTGGTTCTGCTTCTCCTGGGTCTGTCCTTGACTGGGATAGAAATAGAGCTCCTGGGCCATCGACGGCTGAGTGACCGCGATCACCGCACAAGCCGCCAGCGCGAGAGTCGTTCCCTGTTTCATCCTCCTTCTCCTCCTCGCATCCCATCTTCGGTACATCGTAACTAATATCCCGGGCGGTTCCAGAAGCAGAAATCAAAGCCGCAAAACGCCGTCAATTTAATCGCGAATGACCCGGTCGGACTATCCACTTTGCGCAAAGCATCCAAGTCATGTCAGAAAACAAAGGCGGTAAAGAGAATTGGTGTCCCTTTGCTTTCAGGTTAGGTTAGACCAAGAGTCTAGGTCGAGAGAGATGGGGGGTAACATGCTCAGGGTCCTTGCCGCGTCGGTGTTGATGCTTGCCGCGACGCTTGGCGCCGCCATGGGGCAGGATGCGAAGCCGCCAACGGTCGACGAGCTCATGACTCGGCTCGGATACAGCGACCAGGACCGCGCGGCCCTCAAATCCGGCCAGATCGTCACCACGGATGTCGAGCGGACGCGCGACGATCAGCTGATCGCCGCCGCGGCCATGTTCCTCCCGGTGCCGCCGAAGGAACTCCTCCCTGGGACGATTGAAGGCAGGGGCTTCAAGAACGACCCCGGAATCCTGGCCTTCGGAGCGTTGAGCCCGAGCATTGAGTCCGCGGAGTGGCAGGCCGTAGGCTTCGCTGCGTCGGAGCATTCGGAAGCCAAGAAGCTTCACGGCTA
>JAAUYG010082933.1_pt1 | contig 17571 bp, 10 predicted proteins | sample 7278091 | NCBI WGS metagenome assembly JAAUYG01 (sample SAMN14350201, study PRJNA611818) | marine sediment metagenome | isolation source: surface marine sediment (0.6m) | place: French Polynesia: Moorea | collected 2018-08
AAAAACTCCAATGCCCCCCCCCCCCCCTCCACACTAAAACTCTCACCACCCCCCCCCCCCCCCCCCCAACGTCACGCTATGGTTTCATCGCTAACCCATATTTGTTAAAATGTACCGGGGGTATATGGCTCTGCGCAGATGCGCAATATATGAAAACGTTTCCCGCTGGTAACCGTAACGCTTTGATATTTTGCTGCAATCTTATAAACGTTTTTTATGGATAGTAAACGGATGCGAAGAGTACTCTATAGATAATATTTAGTACCAAACTTTCATCGGGTAATTGATATATTTCATATGTTTCAATTATTTTAATTAGATTATCTAATATATCGTAAATAATCCCTGGGCGATAATATAGTATATTGTTGATTTCTTAAGATCAACCAGTCGAGGCATATTTAGGTATATTTCACAGCGTTCCAATTTGTATTATATACCTGGAATATACTTTTATCGTACCTTTTTTGCACCTGATTGGTACCCTACATGTACCCCGCTAATAGAAAAAAATATACCATAAATATATTTGGGGGGGGGGTATATAATACTTTAGATATATTCCTGCCAGAGAAAAATCTGTATGGGTAAAAACAAAGCAAAATTTGAATATTAACTTTTATTTCTCTGGTGAATTACGATGTCAAATTTAGGTGCATACAAAGCGTTTTATGACAAAGAAGAGATTTCAGGGGCTGAAGCATCGAGGGGATATGATAGCCCAATATGGGACTCTCTATACAACGTGATATAGATATATCACGTAGTTTAGAGAGTGGGGCTAGGGATAGCCCCGAGTTCCTGTTTACTGGTGTACTAGCGTAGTTTTCCCCGGCGGGACAAAATAAAGGGCCGTGTCTTAAGCTAGGCAAGGGATACAAGTGAACCCACCCTGTCAATGAACCCACCCATCCTCCCACCCTGAAACTTTAAGATGACCCACCCCAAAGTTAGCCACCATCTGAGCAAGTATATGAATTACCTTTTGCCCAGTTAGGCGAATTTTTGATAATATTTGTAAACCCGAAGTTGAAATCAATTGATAGTTTGACCTATTTAAAGAGACATATATAATTATACGGATTATCCTATTTTTATTGGCCATATGTTGAGAGACATGCCTCCCTTTGCAAAAAGTTACTACTATGATTAGTCTCACATAATAATATACTGTACGTAAATTCATTAATGTTTGCCAGGATTTATTTGGCGAAATTCGCGACCATGTTTAAATCACAAAAATAAATTCCTGCAAACATAATGGTTTTGTCTCAAAAATGTAAACATTAATCCCCGCAAACATTAATGAATTTACAGTACTATGGTTTGATGCAATATTAACCATTGTTAACTGAGGAATGTATTTTTAGTATTTGTTTGGAACGATTTCCTTGGTAGCAAGCCATATTTTGTCAGTTTTGTGAAATATTTGAATACCGTTAGTATGGTCACCACATATATAGTACTTAGATCGAGGGTGGGTCATCTTCACCATTTTAGAGCAGGTCATCTCAGGGGGTGGATTAACCGTACACTGAAGGAGGCATGCTTAAACCACAGGTCATCTAGCTATTAGCATCCGATTGGACAGTTAATCATACCTTAATCTGCTCTTCAGTATAGCAACATCAGGTTTTGGGCCCCCTTCCAAAATGGCTTGCTGTCTATCCTATGATAAAGGAATGATCAAGTATCAGCTAATTACAATGTATTGAAAAAAAGAATTAAAATACAAAATGCAACAAACCAAATTGGAAAACACCCAGGATTACTGGTAAGGTAGTAGGTTACTGAGGAAAGGCCATCCATATGTTCCTGTCAGCCTGTACACTTGCCAAATATAGTAAGCTCCATCCCTGACTAGTGTAACAGTGAAATTTGACCCCTCTGGACCATGTGGACTGTACCACCCCTTCAGCTGCTGGAAAATGTCATCTCATAACCCACTTGTTTTATAAGGGTGCATCTTTAATAGGATATAATTTTTGTCCATGGCAGGTCACTAAAAGGTTCTCCTTTTCCATTGCAGGTTTAATATTATATTATTTTCTCTCTACAGGTGCTCCTGGGGTCATGAAAGAACCTGCAGGTAAACAACATGCAGGCAACAGCTGTGGAGGAGATGATTCAGGAAGTCGTTACCAAGGGTCAGATTACTCTCAACCTGAGTCACAAAGACCTTACTTTATTACCACCATCACTGCAATGCTGCACTAGGCTTCGGGTCCTGCTCCTCAATAGCAACAAACTCATCATGCCTCCCACGGAGGTAACTGAGTTGGAATCTTTGGAGCAGCTTGTTCTGGACCAGAACAAACTCACCATGCTGCCATCCAGCATTGGCAGGCTGAGGAACCTCACTTACCTTGGTCTGAGCAACAACGAGCTGACTGTTCTGCCACCAGAAATTGGGGAGCTGAAAAACCTGCGTCAGTTGTGGTTGGCGGAAATGTTCCTCGGAAACCTGCCGGATGAGATCTGTGGCTTGTGTCGTTTGCAGAAGCTGTGCCTTCGCTGTAACAAGCTCGTTGCTCTGCCGGAAAACTTTCACAACTTGAAGTGTTTACAGTGGCTACATATTGGAAACAACAGGATCAGTGAACTCCCTGCTAACTTTGGCAGGCTTTCCTCACTGACCTACCTCAATATGGACCACAACGAATTCAGTGCAATTCCCAATTGTGTGAATCATTTATCAAACCTAATGTCCTTGAGTTTGAGGGGCAATGCCATCCTTGAACTCTCTGATGACAGTATTTTAGCACTCTGTCGGCTAGATAAGCTTGATCTTAGGGACACAAAGATCAGGGAAAGGCCATCACATTGGAAGGTAATGTTTTATTCCTCGTAACTGACCCATGTCATATATTATTTAATAGGGAGTATTTTAAAACCTTTGGTGTGAAATTTTTTGAAGATATGCTCACATGCTCAAAAAAAAGAGAAAAAGCACAAAAAATATAGGCCAATGATTGGCTGAATCTTCGTGAACTATACAATGTGATTGACTAAAGGGCACCTCGTGACCAATGGTAATTTGGGATCCGAAGAAAACTGACTGTTCATGTTGCGATTTTGTGGCATGAAATACTCCCTGCTCTGTACTGTCTTCCATCTAATTACACATTACACCAGGCTATACAGAATTGTACTGTACAAGTAGGAAGAAATACGAGTAACTGATACTAATGCATAATTATCGCTGTGCTTATTCACTCTTACATGCAGCTGGACAGCATCCTCCAGTCATGTACTGTTTAATACGAAATTTTGACTTTCCTTTCTATCATCCCGCCCAGGCTTTGGATTATATCCTGGTAGGAGAGACTGGACTCACGCAGGATGTCCAGGAGGAGTTTGACAGATGCTGCACTGCCATGGACCTGCTACGGGCTGGGGAGGAGGAAGATGAGGAGTGGTCCTCATCCTCGGAGGAGGAAACAGAAGATTGTGGAGAAGACACAGAAAACGCTACCGCCGATATCAGTGTGGAGGATAAAGAACACGTATAGGTTGTGAATGAAATGCATGTAGAAAATATGATGAGTGATAGGGATTGTGTAAAGGTTGTGCTTCATTACATTAGATCTTTCATTCTGCATTATTCTACAAATAAATAATTTAGACTCAATGACTTTGAGATTTGTTTTAGGAATGTCACAAAATGTTCAAGAGAATGAGGCAGGACTTGGAAGTAACATGTGTATAATGTTTCTGATTACACTGTATATACATGTAGATGTAACCTGAGACTTATATTTCTAAATCTGGCAAGGAGAACCACGTTGGGAACACTCTGAAAGTGGCTTTAATAGATGTCGATAGATCTGTGTGAAGGAACAGATATAAGTGAATTTGAAATGCCATTGGTACTGTGGATAAGTATCCAGAAGCTCATGTTTAAAGGTGGAATTATGCAATATACATGTAGATGGCACTACAAAGGCACAATGCTTTGGCAATGCGCTTCCTATTAGCTTCCTGATACAAAAGTCAAAGACAAACAGATTATATGACAGATAGTTTATTCCGGGGGAAAAAAAAAAAAGAGTCCTAGAAAATCTAGTCCTGTAAACAACCAATATTTCAGTATGTCCTATATACAAGTACACAAAACTTGCAAAATATTTCATATAGCCAAGGGGCTCCCATAGAGTGTAGTGTAGACTTGTTCTTTAGCAGACATTTGTTCTATGGTATTTAGTTGCAGACTTCAAAATTAAAGAAATTCAGAATAAACTTATTATAATAGTACACTGAATGCAGAATAACACATCACTTTAAACTATTAGTAACAGCTGGTAGTGGTTGGTATCATAACGCAAGATGTCACAGGTTAAAAGACAAAGTTTGAGTTTTCAAAAATACAAGTCTAAGGTTTGACTTCCGTCACTGATTTGAGCAATGTGATTTCATAAATTGTTATCCAATCACATTACTCAAATTAGCGACTGAAGTCAAAGTTTAGACTTTAGGTATTTTTGAAAACTCCAGTCATGGTTATCATTAAAACAAAACCCTTGCTATACTAGGAAAATACTGTCCACAACTAAAAATGTAAATGTAGTTTTCACAAAAAAATCATAAAACAAATACATGCAGCAACAGCACAAAATACTGGGTACTTAATACAACATGAATATGCACATTGTCAAAATCTAAGGAAAAACAAAGACTAGAGGTTCAGAGTGTAAAGTATCTATCACAGACACTGAGGATGGACGTATTGCTTAAATGACTAATGCAGTAAGGTTAAATGTGTAGACAGAAGTACAAGTAATATAAAATACAGAACAAGTGCAAATAACTCGGATAATATCACATCAAATGGGTGCTGCAGTAATTTCTTATTAACTGGCGACCAGTAGCAGGGTGTATAATTCAAAAGACTATACAGAACCTGTATACACCTCCTTATTTATAATATACAGCCTTCTGGTGATGGCCGAAAAGATATGAAGCAACCATTATTGGTTGACTTCTGTACTGTGTCTGTAGTATGGCCATTTCTTCGATGCTAATAAGAAGAATATGCTTGTAATAAAACTTGTAAGAATACTGATATTCAACTAGGGACATTGCAGGTCATTATTCATGTTATTTGTGCAGGCCATAATACAGGTAAAGTGTCCATATTTATCTATTATCCTAACCTGAAGTAACTCAATTTTCAGAAAAAAAAAAATGGTTACCATAAGTATATAGTATAAAACGATATGACACCACATTGTGCATACCAGCAAATATAAATTACCCCAACCAATAAATAAAAATATGCAGTCTTGACTTGCATACATCACACAATAACAATATGCAGTTTTCACTTACATACATCACACAATAACAATAGCCAGTCTTCACTTACATACATCACACAATAACAATAGCCAGTCTTTACTTACATACATCACACAATAACAATAGCCAGTCTTCACTTATATACATCACACAATAACAATAGCCAGTCTTCACTTACATACATCACACAATAACAATAGCCAGTCTTTACTTACACACATCACACAATAACAATACCCAGTCTTCGCTTGGACACCTCGACATGTTGCACAATAACAATATCCAGTCTTCACTTGCTCATATCACACAATAACCCTGCCCAGTCTTTGCTTACACACATTGCACAGTCATAATACCCAGTTTTCCTGATGCATGCATCTTGGTAAATGTGCAGTATTAACAATAATTCATAAACCGATTGCACCATGTAGAGATTCACAAAAGCTTTTACTTCTTTCAGCTGCATTTGAAACAAATTGTCCTGCAAGACAACTATGTTTCAATGCAATTGTATTTTCGATACACTCTTACCATAAAAGCCCAAGGTGTACAGCCACTAAAGCCAAATCTTCAGCTGCAGCACCAGGTAACAACATTGTACAGTTGTCCCTTTCTTCATGGCCACTCTCAACAGAGGCCACTCTCTCCAATATGGCCACAAATCTTTACCGCTACTACCATCTTTGCTGCTACTACCATCAATACATTTACTTCTCCCTCTCACCAAAGGCCACCCCTCTAATGTGGCCACAATTTCTTGGCAAATTGCGTGGTTTTATTAGAGAGGGACCACTGCATTGTTAGTTACAGACATACAGGCATACAACCAAGACAGTAAATTGTACCTCACAAACTGCTTTTATGTGCAGGTTAATTTTTTTTCTGTTCATTTTTCTGTTCAAATAACTTGGAATTAAGACTGGGTTTATTCAATCCATTGTAGGTGTGCTCAGTGGTGGCAAGTGTGTTGATGCCATTGGTTACTCATCATAACTGTTCATGAAGAGCCACTCTGTGCAGTGAGACACAGCAGTTGCTTTGTGTGGGCAGTACTGGTAAGTTAAGGGTTAATTCCTTAAATCGTTTTGTGGTGGACGATTTTCGAAACTTGTACACCTTCTCCAGTAAATGCACCTTTGCAGGCTTATCCGCAGTGCTGTGCTAGCACTGCTATCATTATGATCTCATAGGAGCACAGTTTAATGAATCATCAATAGTCACATGCTCTCTAAACTGATGAACAACAGTAAGACTATATTACAAGATATGTAATCAAGAAACATTCATCAGTAGCACAGTTTCGTAATACGTAACATTGCAGTGTATATTCAGTTACTGAGATTCCAATCCTACAGTTACGTAGAGCTGTAGGATATTTATGGTGCTTCGTTTACATTTCGCATTTAAAAAAGTACTAAATTGTATCTATATTAAAGGTTCATTTTAACAGGTTCGACGCAATGATATAACTTCAGGGAACTGCAAAGCGTGCAACTTTATCACATACGGCAGAATTCACTGCTGGGGTCTGATTCAACTACAAGGTCTATGAGTGGCTTGACATATCTTAAGTAGTTGCAAAAGATGAGTTCAATTTGGTGAATACATGAGTCTCTTCCTTTTTCTACTCCATTTCACAATTCCTCTAAATAATGCATGCACAGTGATGTGATCCGTATGCAAGAAACAAAAACCTGGGATTTCTCTTTTGCCTGCGAAGGGGAAAGGTAAAATGGTGACGTGTCAGGAGAAAGCTGCTTCTCTGTCGACGTCACATTAGACACCCGCTGAAAACCTCATTATTTATCCATCAATTAAACGTGTGCCCTGTAGATGGGTTAGCAAAATGGATATATTGCGCCAAAGCACCATATATCCAAACGGTTTTCTCAATAATAGCTTAAAACCTAGAGGCATCCCGTATAGCACAGTGTTATCAGGCCAACTCCGGACTCTCCAGATGGAACTTTTTCTTCAGGACTTCCACTGCGTGTTTGTTGTTCTCGTCCACATAGCCATCGTCTGCCATGTCAGGGTGATTCAGCAGTAAAGCGCGGAATCCGACCTCGCTGACCCCTAAGTCACTGGTAACCAGGCTGTGCCAGTCCCAGGGAAACTCCATCAGCAAACCCTGGTTGGTTGGTGTACAATACATTGGTTGTGACAACAAACTGAAAAGCGATTCCTGAATAAATCTAATATCACAGGGGAGACTGTTATAATCAGTAAGTGCAGGCAATTTCATAACACTCAATAATTTGCATGGAATAATAGTATTCACACAGCACAGATCGGCTATTTACAAAAGTAAATATTAAGTCAGAGATCTTAATTAGTAGTACAAGTACAATGGTAGTATGGCCCATACTAACACTCTTGGCAAATTCCTGTTCTTGTCTCATCAGTCAAAAAGCAGACACCAGACTGATACATACGGGCAATGATAATATATTAGGTAGTTATTTTCATATTTAATCAAACTTGTCCAGCTAACATTTAAAGTTACTGCCAACAAAGTAGGTACCAATATTAAAATTCAAATTAGTAACCTCTATTATTTATAATGTCGCTATTTGTACTTCGAGGTATCACTCATAAACCACTGTGTAACATTCGATTCATTTACAAGTTTTACATAATACAGGTTGTCGGCACAGCTTTGATAATTGGGTACAATGGTCCAAAATGTTAGACTACATACTCTAAATTGCTTGTTCAACATTGAAATCCACTCACCATGTCGAGTTTATCTGAGCCTAGTCTGTTATATGCCAGGAGAGGGTTTATTGGGGCCTCAGCCACGGGTTCCCAGGACACACTCAGGGGCTCTGTGTGGGGGGAGGCGGGTGGTGTGGATGACCGGGGGCCCAATAAAGGAGGGATATCCAGTTGTGTGGTAATCCATTTCACATTGCGCTGAACAAAGTTGTAAATCCTCTTCAGAGATGCCTCACCTAATATTTTGGAAGATGTTTTTTTTTATTACATTAAATATTAAATTTAATTTTCTGACCAGTTTTGGTGTTTATTATAGGGGAATCATTTCAATCTTTTTTTTATTTCACTGAAACATGCCATATACTCTTTCTACCTTTGAATAATAATTAGCACATATGTATAATTAGTACATGCATATACATGTATATGATAAATGATATTATCAAAGTGGTAAACTATATAAGGATTCCTTTGGAATGATTTTAACATTTCCTTTATATATTTGTTCAATTAAGAATGCTACAAAGATTTGGCAAGAGAGGCAAAAAAAACATGGTGTTAAATGTTAACCTGAAAGATCTCCTTGACAAAACAATAGTGATTTGAAGAACGGACAACATGTGCATGCATGTACAGGCAGTGGGCCTAATGACTACATTAATATATAATTGATTACTACCGGTAGAAAGATTCCATAGTACATGCCTGTAGGGGTGTTCAGGATACTGCTGGTCTGAACTGTCAGCTGCTGTTCTATGAAATCCACGGTACTCGCCTCAAGTGGTTGGGTATCTGGCAACTCGAATAATCTGCAAAAAGTTGCAGTTGTAGCTTGGTTTTATATTTTACTACATGAAAACAATCTGGCAAAAATATTACAAAACTTTTTTTCATATGTCTTGTTTGCACTGCTCAGCCCAAAGTACCCTGTATATATTGTAGAACTTGTATTCTGAGGTGCATAAATGGCAAATAACTGAAATAGATCCAAAGATATGCACATCTACACATCTATTACTGCCTTCATACTCCGCTATTATTCTTTTTTTATGTTGAAATCATTAATTGCAAAAATAAGATGTTACACTTTTACCTATATAACTACTACAGCATCGCAAAATAACCGTGCAAGAACTCATATTGGACAACTTTCATTTCAATTGCAAGAAAAATAAAGAATTACTTTAAATCACTGTATATCAATATAATTCTTTCATGACAATACTTCTTGTATCACAATATTGGCCTCAAGGCTGATGTTCCGTACTAGCAGTCATGATACTCACTGATCACCGAAATGTTCTGCCACAATCTCTATCTGCTGGGACATCCAGTTCCTGTTTGCCTTGAGAAATAGTCCGGCCACTCGAGGGGCACCACTGGTTTTCACTGCAGTAATTATATGACATGTATTATATATCACATATGTGCAAGAGTATTGCATACCCCGCAACACTGTGTCTATTTTATTACTGAAAGATTAGTATTATTGAGAAGTACTACTGCTGTTAGTAAAATGTCCGTCTATGACATATAGTTATGTGTCGGATATTTTAATTTGTACACAACTACATGTACAAGTGATGTACTGGACACTTTTAGGACAGGTATGTTTGCAATGTACTTTAACTTGTCAATCACAGGAGCATGCCAGGTAAAAACATAGCAAAAATTTCATATTTATACATTTCTAGTACATATGTACGAGGTACATGTAATATAAAATAATCAACTGTTTGATTACCAGTATAAGAATTATTTCACACTATAAATTTGCTATTATTGGTTTCATTCAGAACCAAAGGTGTAATTTTACTGAACAGAATACAAGCTATAAACATGATAAAGGCCAAAGACACTCTAAACTTTTTATGGTATTTTGAAGAAACCTTTATATAAATACTACCAAATTAAAATTTATGGAAAACTGCTACATTCCATCAATTTGCTGGGTAAACCACCAGTCTTGAACTAGTCCTACACTATTGCTAATTTCTCAACTGTTACTGTCGGCCAAGTCAGACACATTTTTTGTTCCCTCCTGTAAGTTTCCGGGTACATTTTCCCACCACAGGGGGTCAATATACATGTACTCCCTCTTTTTGCCAATTTAGCCAGATTTCTTTCTGCTTACCATACGTGCTGGAGGTGAGAACGTGGTAAGCACATTCTGCCAGCATCTGGATACTGTCCTGTATGTCATCTGGAACAGACTCCCCTAGCAGGGTCTCTAGGCCCGGGAGATCCAGAAGCTTCCAGCGGACACAGGTGGCAATAATCTGGAGCATAGAGTACACAGTGTACATGGAAGATTTATTGACCAGAAACAATGAAACACATTACAAAGCCAGGGAAAATGCCACAACTTACCGGTATACATAGAACAAATACAGTATTCAGGGTCTAGCTGCTTTCTGATATTGCTTTTCACAGCCAACATGCAACTCGTGTGTAATTTTGTATCAGGCACAAACTGGCACTTGTTAAGAATAGTAGTAGTACTTGACATGACAGTTTCTGGCTAAAAACACTACTCTCTATATGCATTGCACTTGGTAACTTATCTAACAGAACACAGTCCACAAAACAAACATGTATCCACCTGTGCCTCAAATGAAATATGCACCACAAGTGCAAACCAACAATTGGTGTACTAATCTTTATCCTAATGTACTATGAGCCTATTATCTAGTATTTCCCCCTTCAATCCCTCTATCTTGCTATGTACTCCATTGGCACAGACCTTGATCCCCACTGAATTGTGAGGGGTAGTGACCCCCCTCTGATCGAGGTGGTGCTGCAGGGCTTGAAATAACATGACAATGGAGGTTGGCAGAGTGCGGACATCTTCCACCAGCTGACTCACCAGACTGTACAGCGCCTCGGCCAGTATATCCTTACTGCCTGGAAAACAGAATCAGGACCAGGTATGCAGTTCATGGGACTCTTTTAATTCCATGAAATACCAGTACATGTTCTTGTTAACAAGACTGCTTTAATACATTTATACATTTTACTCTGGCTAAAGCTTCACCTCATCTTCCAATGTTCTGTGTGAAGCAGTCGGCCCATGTTAAAGACGACCATTAGTATAAATTTAACTGTAATGTTTAATGCATTAAAGAAGACTTTATAAGAAAGACTGAAAAAAAAGAATGGATCTTTGGAAGCAAGGAGCTGTTTAACAATGAGTCTTTGGAAAGAATGAGCTGTTTAGGTACATGTAATTATTACATTATACATGGACCAGCAAAATTTAGCATATTATTAAGGCTATTATAACCAATACCATGTGATCTACTTCAAGGGTAAGGATAACTGTTCTAAAAGTTAGTAAATATCACAGTTTTTAGTCACCACCAACATCAAATCTTACTTCACTTTAGTCACCACCAAAAGGCACTAACACAGTCTTATGAGTTAAGGAATGTAGCAGCATGTCAAAATATTTACATATACAGTAAAACCTCAACCCCTATAGTCACACATACCAGCCGGTCACTCCATAAAACAAACATTCTAGGCACTGTATTTAAATACTGAACAAAGAGTGTGGTCTGTGATCATGTACATGTCAATTGTCTGGCTGGGGCACCAGATTATTTATACATGTACCACGTGTACTAGCATTCAAAAGCCCAGGTTACTTTGGAGGGAGGTCTGAACTCAGCTACCAGTAGAGGTCTTTAAGCCCATGATTTGAGTAAAAAAAAATTATGTTATTAGGTTGTATAGTGTAAGTCAAATATATCGTATCTGGATCCCCGGGATGATGATGATGATGATGATGATGATGATGATGATGGCAATGACAGTTTCTGGGAAGTCTGGATCACTGTTAGTGCATGACCAATCACCACTCCAACCAATGAAAACACCACACTGCAAAATTAACCAGCAACATTGTATGTCACACAATAACTTGGTTGGGGCAATAACTTGGTTGGGGGTACAGTAAGATTTAACAGTCAGTTTGTTAACAGGTGACCTGGTATCTCACCTAGTATATTGTACATGACTGAAACAACATGGGATATATTATGTTGAACATACATGTTACTTCAGGAGGAACAAAATGCTGTAAGAAATTTATTCTGCAAACACACACAAACAAAATATTCACAAGTGCGCAAAACACAAAGCACGCTGCCTACTGGCGTGAAAACCTGAAAGTAATGTCCAACAAAAGAAATATAAAAATAAAATAAAAGGAAGATAGATAAAATAAAATTAAAAAAAAAACACCAGTTATGTTCAATTGTTGTAAGTTATGTTTCTTCAACTCAGACATTTTGGCTTCTGGCTTTTGCTGAATGCTGTGTCTCATGGAGCATTGAGTACAGCATGCAATGTGTATATGATCGAATCCTGATATTATCCACCTTAATTCATGGGTAGAGTAAGGTCATTTTTTGTGGGGCAAAAGTTGTTCAACCAGCTTCACAGATTTCTCGCCTAAAAGTTTCATGCATGCATGTACATGTAGCTATCTACCGGATGGTACATTGTATTACCAACCCTGAGAATAACTACAAAGCCAGTGGGACTGAAGGAATATGACTGGTAGAAACAAGGACTATAATATTATGTACATGTTCTACAAACTACACATATATGTCAGGTATTATAATAGCGCTACCACCAACATGCCATACGTTATTAGGTTAGATCTTCGGGTGAGTACTCTGGAAAGGAGATTACCTGTGAAGGCAGGATTCAGATCCTGAATGATGCTACATACGAGATCAGCTGTGCTACTACTCACTAGAAGAGACGTACAGACATGTCAGAGAAAGGAAGAGTACACAGGATCGTCAAGAATGCTTTTGCGAGAACGTCTCCCGACATATACACAACAGATACAAGGAGCAACTGATTCAAAATGCTTAGGGAATTAATAAAGTAGACGAGTAAGAATAGAGATCGAGAAGATCAAGAAGAGACTTTGAACTGGTCCTTTTTGTTCATGTTGTACATAGATATCAAACAAAGTATCTTCGAAAATTCATATTCAAGTAACATACAAATCATGACCCACTATTTTAGCAGCTAATGTTCGGTGAACACAATGTGATTCAGATACCGGAACATTCTACTTGGCTCAACACATCCACTAATTACTTTAGTGCGCTTGAGGTGAGTGGGGGTATATATATATACATCTTTGTATTTTCAAAAAGTACTTGATAAATTTAAGCAATGCCTGGAATATTCTGACAAGTTTATATTCGGTTATTCATGGCTAAAATCCTGAAAATTTACATATCTTCATCCTTTAGGTAAAGTACTTTATAATACATGTACCCGGTGAATGTTATGTGCAAAACATAAGCTATTGCTATGACAAACATACAAGAAGAGTAGACGGTTTTGCTGTCGTATATAGTTGAGAGTGAACCCTTGTTCCTCTTTTTTGAAAGAAAGTACATCTTTAATAGAAAGTTCTCCTTCTACATATGCTCTACAATTAATTCAAATGCAGATCTTAGTTGTGTCAAAACAGACTAAATATCTCTGACTGCTTGATTTCTATACATGTGTATACAGAATTTTTCTTATACACAATCATCACGAGATTTTTTTTCACTTAATCAGAATAGTCTGTCAAATCACTGGAGTCTAGGGTGAATAGGCCATATTTTATGATACTTTGTTCAATTATAGTCCAAAATGCATCTATTACACTCATAAAGATGTGGAACTAAATTTTATGCCCCCAACATATAGTTGACACAGAACACTCAATCATGCGACCACACACAGTTACTCTGTTGACACAAATAGGACTGTGACGAGTCTTGAGTATTACTTCATCAAGAAGTTCAAGCCTTACTAGACAATGCTAGATCTTGGTGTCTGATGGCTTAAGCCAGTATGTGTAGCATGTGTAGGTGCACCCCAGGAACCCTCCTCGATTATTTACCCTGACTGAACCCATGCATACAACACCTGCCAAACTTGCCTCACCACCGGTACCTAGACTTGGTTACCATGGTTACTGGTCTGCCTAAGTCATCCTCGCCAGCCATGTTTCCTACATATATTCAGTTGAAGGAGCTTTAGCCAATCTCAGTCCATCATATAGAACTTCAACCAATCATGAGGCGTCATGTTTTTTATACCTTTTCACTTTTCTTGGGTATCTTCGGAACATTATCGCATCACTATTTCTAATATTGTGCTCCTGACAACATGCAAACTTGAAACAGTGAGTTTTGCATTGCGGAAGCCACAGTAGATTTAACAGCAAAACCTGCCTTATAAATATTCATTGTCTGGGTGGGGAATAGTGTGATATTTTAAGCCCAGTTGTCAAAAGGCCTGCGGACGCAAAAGCGTTTGTGGGCCTTGGCTAGCAAGGATGGCTCGAGTAAGGGCTTGAACGTCTTTGGTGAATGTACAGTAATAATTCAATAAGGCCAACTTTTGAAACATTTCAAGAAACAGACCTTCTTCTATGACGAAGTAAAAAATTTGCCAATAAGAGATAATTAAGCACAGTCACCATGATATTGAGCTCATGCTGTATTTGAGGCATTCTGAAGATCCTGTCATGCTGGCACATTGTTCATTACATGGCATGTGTGCAGAATTTCTCAAATACCTCGGTGTTGAAATATGAACCAAAACATGCAAAATGTTACAAGTAACGCTGTCTCATATAATGTAGTAATCACATTGTTGCAGTGGATGAGACTTCAGCATAAAAAAGAAAACCAATAACATAAGTTTACAGATTCGATTACCCAAGGGACTTACAGGTCTAACGTACATGTAGGTGTGGAAGATTATCACACTAAATCCATGCTTATATTGGCCCAGGGGCAAATTTTGGTGCCAGTGATCTGTTTACATGAGATTCCATGATATCTTAATCAGATCTCCAGCTACTGTCGTTTGGTATAAAAAATTCTGCACACATTTTCTGACAGACTATGAAGTGCATGTCATAACTAAGCACATGATTGTATGATATTCTTACAGTCAGCCATAAGTGTACATATAACATGCATGCATGTATATATACATACATCTCAATATTATGCTTCAAGACTTCACAACACCAAAGCTACTGACAAGGCATTCCGATCACCTACTTGCCATAAGTCCACAAAAATTGAAATTGTTCTTTGTAATATCATATCTCTGTGTAATTACATTGTAATTACATGAGTGTAATGTATTTACATTGTAATCACACAATGTAATTACTTTGCAAAACAAATTTCTGATTAAGTTGTGTGACAAATATGTGCAGGGTCAATTCTGGAAAATCATTTACTGCAGTTACATGGCAAATTGTTGGTTTTACAAAGGCTCTTGTCGCCTGGATTAACTGGTTGAGAATTGTCACATTACTGGTTCATGGACTAACCTGCCTGCCCCAGTCGGTGCTCAGCCTTACTGGCCAGTTCACAGCCACAGGGAAGCAGCTTTAGACGCTGACTCAGCGTCTCTATTCCCAGGGGTTCGGAATGACGATTTAGGACGACACAAACTGCAGGCTCAATCAACCTGAAAAAATATTGCATATGAATCCACAAATATAAACAACAGTCCTATAACTTTCTGCCTTTCGCCATAAATCTTAAACCATGTATATAGCACATTATATGCATGCAGGAAACATTTCTTGAAACTCACACAGGGAAACCAGAATTGAGGGGTTTAATTTAATTTAATTTTTTTTTTATTTCATTTGCACTGATTTTACTTGAACAAACTTATGTACCATTAAATTAAAGACAAAGAAAATAAAAATTTTGTAGGATTTTTTGTGTGTGTTGTCTAAACTTATTCAATCCCCGTAACAAATAACTTACCTCGAGACAAATGTGTCTATGTTGGAAATAATTGCTTTGATCCAAGATGGGCACTGCAAACAAATCCGAATAATTATTCTGTCAATATGTCAACCTCAAAGCCAAACTGTCAGAACAGAAGCATGTGATTCTAATTCTTAACTGTCAATTCAAAGTCAGTTCTGACTTAAAGTGATATAGAAAAATTTATTTAATATGCTTTATCCTCGGTATACTACACATGTGACTATTTATATTGTGAAAAGTATTTAGAAATCACTCTAGACAATGAAATCAATGAATAAAGAAAATAACTGTCAGAGCTATTCTCATAAATTATATGGATATATGAAGAAGTCTGGCTGTCCACAACACACACTTCAATGTTGATACAGAAACAAACCATGTCTTACTAAACATGATGGGACATTCAACGTGCCATGTGCGTTTCTTTTTGTACATACCGAGTCCTTGGACAGCGTCACAGACTCCCCGAGATGGTCCCAACTGTCAGTCCTGAAATCGTGTACAAGAAATTGTGTTACTGTCACCCCTATTTTAGAAGAACAGGAACCACATTTTATGACTGGACCTGGGACATTTCCCGTACCAACAATCATCAACTGACACTTTTCCATCTTGAAAAATACAAACCCAAATTTTATATGAGCATTCGCAGATGACAGTTTACTGTATTACACAACAGTTTGGGCAACCCACCCCCCACTCCCACCCCTGCAAAAAAAAAACTGTCATACAACCAGGGCTGCTAAATGTAACAGGATTACCGGTACATTCTGGCCACCAATGCTTGTTTTGCATACACACAAACAGCTCAGTTTTTCAGCTCAGCTTTTGCACCAGTTTGCACACCCTCATACATATGTATGCAATGACATAATTTTTCCGTGTGGACATAGTTCATCATAAATGTCCAATTGTAGCCATCAAATCAATACTTACAACAGACCATTCCTCAAATGGTTTTAGAAGGCCCACTGTCCTTTCCAATTGGCTATTGGTGTGGAGCTATTTATGGAACAGGGGACTCTCCAGGCATAGTCTGTTCTTGCACAACAAGATTCTGGCTAAGCAGAATATATAATCCCCCCCCCCCCTCCCGAGCATACCTACCTGTCAAAGACAGGGAGAAGGACCCTGGCTGCAGCCCCAGGGAAGCCATCACATCTGAGCAGTACGGATACCACATCTTCAAATATCTGTTCAGTAGCTGGGTCTGGGCCGGGGTTCTGGAGTCCCAGCTGTGTCAATAACAGGATCGGCAGGGTGTATGCCTTCATCAGGATCACCTGAAATCGAGCAGTCAGAAAATACACCTTAAATGCATAATCATTTTGGATCGGATGCAGATGGATAAATAAGACCACTCAAGATTCCAGTTCATTTTCACAATGGGATCAAAGATGGTGGCACCCTACCTTTACAAACACCACTCCATTAAGACCGCTTATAGGATGACCAAAAGACACACACCAGTGATATACTGTTTCAAAGGCCACCTCTGTATTTTCTCTGTCATTAATTGCAGATTGTGGGTGGTCCGAACTCTGAAGTTTCACTAGTACACATGATCGCTTTCAGCAATTTCGCTATTAAAGATAACATGCTGAGCTTATGCCACAAGAATCATGCTCATGTTGGAGTACGTTGTGGAGTTGTCCTCCCAGTACCGCTGGGGGGGGGGGGGGGGGGGGGGGGGGGGGGGGGGGGGGGGGGGGGGGGGGGGGGGGGG
>JAAUYG010069238.1_pt1 | contig 17569 bp, 9 predicted proteins | sample 7278091 | NCBI WGS metagenome assembly JAAUYG01 (sample SAMN14350201, study PRJNA611818) | marine sediment metagenome | isolation source: surface marine sediment (0.6m) | place: French Polynesia: Moorea | collected 2018-08
AAATTAATGTTTAAATGTGAAATGAAAATTTAATACTACTGCCATTTATTTTGCATTTTCCTAAAACCCCCCCCCCCCCCCTTACAAGCAAAGTTATTTCGGTTACTTACCTGTTAATATTATTACGTAGTAACATTTGGGAAAAGCTTTTGGTTCCACGTTCCAGCGGGTGGTATTAACTCTTTGCATGACCGAGCACACACATTTTGCCTTATTTATATCTAATATACCTTCTGTATTGGTCTCTGTATCCTTGTTGTGATATCCCAAGCCAATATTTCAGCATCACAGAACAAATTAATGGCTTTTATCCAAGGAAATTCATAGAGTGTTAGAGCGTGATTTCTAAGACGGCATATGCGCTTCCGCGTCCTGGTAGAAATCCGAGGAATGGCAGAAATGATAACTGCTGTAGCATCCTTCCATAGTCGTGTGCATTGCGAAAATGCTACTCAAAGCCACGCCGCAATGTAGCTGCAGGCCGTTAGCAAGAATGAACCCCTACCCCACCCCATCCAAAAAAAAAAAAAAAAATCCCCCACCCCGTCCCGTAGGCATCTCGATTCTAGCATGACCTCTCCCATCAACGATAACGTCGGATTTTCCCGCGCGCGGGAACTTCTATCGTCTGCTAACCTTTCATCGCACGTGGGGCGGCAGGTGTGTGTATTTCCCCATATAACATCTCTCAATCATCCCCAGTCGGGATCATTCACTCACCTGGATTAAGCAAGGAACTTCCTTCCGGAGGAGAGCCGTCAGCAAGCAAATGTCACGTCCGGCTAAACGTTTCATCCGGATTATCGAAGGTATAGAGTTTACTTCCCCTCAGCAGTTGAAGTCCAATGCTACCATGGCGAGTAGTACAATATTAACCGTAATTGTAAATTTTGCTTCTACTAAACCATGTGTAAACTTGTGCAGTAATTCCTGTAAATTACTCGCCATTAACCATGGGGAAGTGTGGAAAAATACGAGTGAGGCACCTACCACACGGAGGTAGGCAGGCGTTTACCACATTAGAATTGACCTCTATTAACCTCTAAATAAATTCAGGTGGGGTTTTCTTTTTTTTTCTCCTGTAAGACTTCCAAGTATGCCTTAAGCGTTTTACTTGAGAAGGCATGAAAAAATGAAAGATCGTATCCCGCGTCGCCCATCATTAAACTTTGGTAAGTCATAATTTAATCTTAAGCAAAGTAGATGCTGAGCAACCTAAAACATTTACCTTAGTTCCTAACTTTAAACTTTCCGGGAAGCTAGCCCTGGATGGTAAAGGTGTTTTCGCACCTGAAGATATTCGGCCGGGTGTTTTTCGTGCCATCCCCTAAATATATACACACACCGAGATTGGTGTGTATGCAAAGGAAAACAGCCCAATCATAACAGTGCTTGGTGAAGTGTCTTTAGATAGAGCAGCACACCTACAGGGGATAACATGTACTGGCTTTGTTTTGACAGGGCATTCCTAAGTAATCAGGCCAGTACAGCATCATACATATGGAGGAAATCTGGGCTGGACAATGTTTTTTTTTTTTTTAGTTCTTTCGTCAGTGAAAGATTTACTTGCTGCCGCAGCGGAATGGAAGCTTATTTCTGTGGCTTGCTTTACATGGAATGACTATAGTACTATCAGAGGTGTTAGCCGAAAGCACATTTATTTCATGAGTTTCTTTTGTTAGAGATACTAGTCACACACATTGAAATCCGTCAAAACCAAGTTTTAGTCTGTCAACGAATCATGCACATTGCCTCATGCACACACGCTGGACCATTCCATGCACCGCCGTAAATATATTTCGTTCCATATTATATCGGATCAGTACCAACACTGCGCAAGTTGCAAATTATTGAGGGGGTTATTGTGTACAAATTAAATGCCGAAATATACAGTATGGTATGGGCTGTTTTACGTGCCAAGCTCTGGAGCGAATGTTAAATGTCTACCATCAAGTGAGGTTTTTTATGTGTTGTAGCTTCTTTTAATGGTAGTAGATGTGCATGTTCACACGATACTTTGTTTTGTTTTTCTTTTAAATTAATAGAAATGTGACTATTTCTCATCATAAACCGCCTCTCACCTACACTATATTCATCTCTACATCCGTATTTTGCCACAGTAGTTCATTTATGCATCGTTGTCGGTCAATAGTGTTTCACATTTATTGTTCAAATGTTTTACTGACTTTTAACAAAATTTTCTACTCTAGCTTATTTGGCAGTCCTTATTTAGATTCCATTGTCGACAAATTTAGAGGTGACTTGCGAAATGTTGCGATCCTCGTTACTATGAAAATAAATTGTTGTTAATTGTTAACTGTTGTTGTATAATTAAAAATTACCCCTGGTGCGAATTAATGGCATTGTTCTTTAAAATTTCCTATTTCTTTTCTAACGTCGGAGGTTCGGCTGGAACTCAGGAATTTAGTAATGCTTCTGTTCTACAACAAGAGAGCAGCAGGGACAATTTGCGTAACAAACTCTGCACGTAAAAGTATTCACTCACCCTTTCATATGTCTTCAGATATTCATACTCTTTTTTTCGTGTGTAACTATTGTAAATAGAGCATTCGTCACCCAAATGTCAGCGAAGCTACCTCGTGACATCTGTAAATACCAAGAGGTCAAAACTGGCATTGCCACACCAAACTGCATACTGACACCATTCTATGTATTTCAGGTGTACAAACAAAGCACCACAGACGCCCTGTACATTTTTAAATGACCTCTTATAGAGATACCACCAACAACAGACAGGACACACGGGACACACACACGTCTGCTCCTAGAACTTAAGATATGTGTTATCCCGTTGAAAGTTGGAACTATTATTTCGGGGATTTAGATCTGCAATTGAGATATGTGTAAAGACATATGCTGAATAACTGTCAAGAACTGTATGAAAGAAAGACAACAATCAGATAATGGAAAACAGGATGACTGTCATGGAAAAGGAAAACGAGCACTCTGAATGTGTATTGGTACATAGAGCCTTTCCAAAATGAGATGGATGTATGCGCAATGGTGGCTGAGTATAGCTGTTTTGGCCAATGCTCTAGTCAAAGGAAATGGAGATACAGAAACGGACGCAGATAGGGAAAAGTTCAGCATCCGGTCTCGTGCTAGCAGACAAAGCGAGTTCGTCGACGGCTCTTTGGATAGCCGAAAAAAGGACAGAATTTTGGGACTACACAATGAGTACAGATCGGCTGTGGGAGGGGCTAATGTACGGGAAATGGTAAGACGATTGACAGATGATAATGTAAATGGTAGCAGTACACTACAGTCCAATTTTCTGAATAGGGTTAAATGGAGCGTTCTTTTCAATTGGTAGAGGTTCTAAAATTTACTATAACTCCTGTCACTTTACTATAGCCGATTTTCAAACATAAACCAATAAAAAATTGCTACATTTTCAGTTGTGGAGTGATGACCTGGCGAATATCGCCGCCCATTGGGCGGCAGAGTGCATATGGCGCGCAGGGATACCACAAGGGGACTATTTTGATTTACCATACGCTTCATTGGGACAGGCCCTGTACTGGACGGCCGCTTCCGGTTTGTCAGTGAACATGGCGATACGTAGTTGGCTGGAACAAGGAGAGGCGTATGACCACGACAACGACACCTGTCTTCATGGAATACAGTGCAACAGCTACCGACAGGTGAGGCGTCAGAAATGGAAACGTTGGTGTTATTTGAAAAGAATTAGCTGAAATGACGTAGAATGTAGCTGTCTTAAAATATAGATTATATGTCAACACATAGAAGGAGCATTCAATTTAATCTACTAGTTACTCTAGTTACTTACTCTGTTGAATATTAATTGATTTTGCTATATTACTTACCAAACTAAGTAATTCAACAGGGTTAAGTTCGGGGCATCTTTTTTTAGATCCCGTTCACCGTGTCTCTGGGGTATACTTTTCTAGGACATTCTAAGAATAAGAATCTATGTGCATTTAATATGTTTATAAACGACATCGTTGGCAGTATTCACATATAGGATGCCCTGGGTATTTATATCGGACATTATTATTATTATTATTATTATTATTATTATTATTATTATTATTATTATTATTATTATTATTATTATTATTATTATTATTACTATTATTATTATTATGCAGTTTGTACGAAATATGTAGGCTACTGGCGCTTTTTAGCTTATAAAAAAAATAGTGAACTGAAAGTTCCGGAAAACATATTTCAGGCCATCTGGGCAGAGACCAAAGTGATAGGCTGTGCTTATCGACGCTGTGAAATTCTCCAGGATCCAGAAAATCCAGAAGAAAACGAGGCTAACGTCATATTGTTCGTCTGTTATTACGGACCGAGGTGCTATTCCGATCATTTGTCTGAAATACAAGTATTGGGTACAAGTATTGGGTTAGAATAATTCAGATACCAAACGAGACTTATTGTCTTGAAAATTATTCGTCGCGTAAAACACACAAATGGATTAACGACTCAACGATTGAATAAATGAATGAATTAATTAATGAATAAATGAATGAATGAGTGATACTTAAGGAAGAACGGAAATGGGCTGTTTAATTCGATATTTATAATAACATATCTATTAAAAACAACACATTTTCCTCAAGAATTGCAAGTTGCGATGAATGAACAGTTCGTAGTATTGTGTCTGCAGTAATGATATTGTATTCGCTGTGGTGATATGTTTGCAGTGGTAATATTGTATTCGTATTGGTTATATTGGAATTGCAGTGCTGATATTGTATTTGCAGTGGCGATATTGCCGAGTCTGTACCTTACCTGAAGGGCGCACCTTGCTCCCGCTGTTATGAAGACCAACCGTGGTGCAGAAATAAACTGTGCTCTTGTAAGTGGTAATGGTGTAAACTGTAAGTGATAATTATGCAAAGAATATAAATTTTGTAAGTGGTAAAATGCTCATTAAGATCTGTGAACTATTTCTGTTGCAATTATTTTCATTTGTCTCAATCAAGTACATAGTTATGACACAGAACTCAAAGGCGGGGGGACTCACTTGTGGGGGTATCTCCCGTTAGGCACTCTCAGCTACACTGTGCGCTGTTCGATATCTTATTTTACATTGCTAACCTTAGCACCCGCACCTTGGGTTAAGAATAAATAATTAACAAAAGCCATCTAAACGAAAACTACATCATTATGTGTTCCCCGGACTCTAAGATTCAAGAAAATAACACGTCTTTCTTTGGTCCGGCTTGTGTTCGCTGAATGTGCTGCGAACGCGAGATATTCCTTGGTAAATTAGTACGTGGTTAAACATTTTCATGCATTTTGCCGTCATGCATGCGTCTCATCAAAGCTTTTTTGCTGAACAGTCGAACGACACATGTTTGGAAATTGCTGATAATTCCAGGAATGGGATTATTTATTTCCTATTAGATGATAATATGCAATATACAGTGATCACACATTTAAGATGATAAACCATGTAGTGAATCCTTTTGTACGTTTCTTTACAGCATGCACTGATAAAGCTTCCAACTGCGGTGAGTAACCTCTTTATAATGTCAGCTAATTAAGTATCAGTGTAAGAAAGAGATTTGCATTATCGTTTAGTTGATCTTGGCGTTCTCTAGCTATTGCAAACGAAAACCAAACAGAAAGAAAAAGCACTTAGTTCAATCACGTTTATTGATGAGGATATGAATACATTGAATGCGTTTGTTTTTTAGGGTGTGCAACAGAATGTCTCCATTGCGGTGTCGTCAGTGATAACTGTTCGTGTTTGTGTCCAGAGGGATACTCTGGAAGATTCTGTGAAAGTACGCAGCTCAGGAATAGAAGCAAGTCAAGATGTCTTTATTCTCATTTCGCATAGTTGGAATAACTGGTTATATTTGATTAGAAAGCCCGAAAAGGTGAAGAGCGATAAATAGCAATAACAACTTACAAGTGTCTTTAATCATTGGAGCTTTTGCGACATAATTTATAACGCTAGCAGCTTACAACGCAATCTATACGTTGTACACGAACTCTTACTTACAAGTTAAAAGACCAGCCAGCTATAGGTTTGGAGTATGGGAGGATTTTCCATAGCACTAACCTTATACATTGACCATCTTACGTATAACGTATCCACTTTCGCTAGGCTTTTCGGGCCATCAAACCTCCACACAAGTCCCGCTGACTCATCTCTCTAATGTTCCAGATGACGATGGAACGGGACGTTGTAAGTCCTCAACAGCGAGCGACACTTCGTTAATGCCATCACGAACACAGGCTGCCTCGGAGAGTTCAGAAAAGCCCCAATCGAGTACGCCAAATTTATCTAAACCCTACAGCGCACCCCGCTCGTCTAATTGGTATTCATTAATGACTTCCCATGAAAGCACAAATAGAGATAATACGTCTGGCAGACCTGTCACTACCCCATCTGTATTTGATACTAAAGAGCTTTTGAGTACCTCGCATCAGTTCCAGTCTCTGGACAAAACACAAACGTCTGACATTTTATATTCATCAGGTAGCTCACATTTGCCCAGTATGATCCAGACCGACAGCAGTTTGGCACTGCCACACCTCCCCATTACATTAGATTTACCAAACACGCCAATTCTCACTGGTACTACATCGTTATCGGATCCTACCAGGAGCTCAAATTTGGACAACAAGCTAACTTTTACCACCATTGTATCTTTATCAGATACCCCAAGTAGATCAGACGTGTTCAGCACAGGAAATTCCTTCAGCCCTTCATCTCTGTCAGGCATCCTAAGTAGATCAGACCTGCCCAGTACACAAAACTCAATCAGTTCTTCATCTCTGTCAGGTTTATCAATGAGCTTTCGTTCGCAGGGGGCGCAAAATTCCATAGGTACTTCATCATTGACAGATCACTCAAGTAAGGCAGACATGCCCACGACACGGAATTTTATCGGTATTTCATCCTTTTCGGATTACCCAAGCAGGTCGGATTTGCCTAGGTCACCAATGCATGTAAGCACACTATCTTCTACAGATCGCCCCAAAAGCCCAGCCCTGCCAGTTACGCAAAATTCCACTAACTCTACAAAATATTTAAATCACGCAAGTATTTCAGATTTACCCTTTGCAGAAAGTTCCACTAGTGCTTCATCTTTGCCAGGTCTATCGAGTACCTTAAACCTTTCAAGTACCAGAAATTCAGCCAGTACTTTATCTCTGTTAGATATCCTAAGTAGTTCAGATGTGTCCAGTACTCAAAACAAAGTCACGATTTCACCTTTTTCCGGTCTCACAAGTACCTCAAGTTTTTCGGGTGTACAAACTACCCAAGCCCCTGCATATTTGTCAGACCTTTCAAGTAGCACAGATTTACAAAATACCACAGACGCTTCAAGTAGCCAAGACTTGTACAACGGACAAAATATCACCAGCACTACGTCAAACCGTTCAAGTAACCCATACTTGAATACACGAGATTCCATCACCGCCGTACCTTTGTCAGGTCTGCCAAGTAGTTCAAATTTAGCCTCAACCCTAAATTCCATCAGCACTTCATCTTTATCAGATTTTCCAAAACGCTCAGATTCCCCCAGCACTCTAAATCTCTCAAAGACGTCATCACAGCCAGATCAATCCAAGGCCCCAATTTTACCCACTTCGAGTCCACTGGATCAGTTCAGGGTCTCAACTTTGCGCGGTATAACGACATTTATCAGAAGTTCGTCCTGGAGTAATTCCTTAAGTAACACAAGTTTTAATTCCTCAGGGTTAACAGCTCCGCCAAGTAACTCAAATGTAACTATAACTCCTTCTTTATCAACCAGTTCACGCGAAACTTTGCATACTTTTCCAAACACAGCAGCGACCCAAAATACGCACAACACCCTATACAGACAAAAGCACACCGACGTTACTTTCAAAATCACAGCTAAGCCTACTTCGTTTGGTGTATCCTCCATTACACCAACCTCTCCCCAACATCAGTCGGGCACAAAAAATAACATCCACGTGACTACTATGGTACCACCTACAACAGATGTTTCAGACACAATATTCACAATGACCAAGAGCTCTCGTGTGACCGACTTGCCTGGATCAGACTCTGAGGTCAGTGCCATGTCAACGGAAGAAACTGATACTACTAGTCTTGTCACTACAACGGAGATATTGTCGTTTGGAAAATTGACATCAGCTAGAAGTATAGCACCTTACAGCTCGATTGGATCCAAACTAGGCGAGGATACCTCCAAGACAACAGTAGCGTTGTCTGGTGTTACCAGCAATAAAAATGGCTATGTGGCACAATCCAGTACTGGCCGTGGCACTGAGGCTAAGATATCACAATCATCTTTATCCGTACCCTATAATGATTATGCTTCTCCAACCATGGACAGTTCAATATCTGATGTTAAAAACGTCCCAAAAGGTATTACAAATTTACCAACTCCAGGAATTACAACTGGTATGCTGATGACAGAACAAGGGATTTCAGGTACTACATCACTATTTAGTACTGTTTCATCAGCAAAAAATGAACAAGGGCAAAACAGCCCAAAGACTCCACACATCTCCAAACTAGTCACAGAATCGATCACTCTGGCACCCGTGGCAACTGCACGAAGCACATCACCTACACATCGGTCCTTACTGGTATTTACTAATGAATTTACGACTACAAATCAAGATCGTTCGTATACTGCGTCCACTGTTCGTTGGCACACTACTGGCGCCTCAGTAAGACCAGAGCCAATAAGCTTGGTAGCAACATCACATGTGCCAAGGCAACACAAAACTACGCTCATAGCAGACCAACGAGTCACTGCTACAACTAGTATTCATTCGGTCTCGGAAAGTCATATAAATGCTGACGCAACAAACAAGAAAGACATTGCAACTACTATTTCTAACGCCATACAGCTCGGCACTAGTGCGCGGTCATCAGAGGGGGATACTGCATCAGGTACTACTTTGTTAGTCCCTGAAAATGCCACTAAAACACTGACGTCAGGCGGGAATACTTTACCTAATTTACCTCCAGATGGGGACACTCATCCTACCAGCACAGACAAGCAGGTCCTTTCAAAGAGCACCATATCATCCACAGGACTTGATACTACAAAACCATCTCCAAACAAACAAGTCATTTCAGTTACAAATCCATACAGCAAAGAGCGTGGCACCAGTGCACGGACAATAAGAAGACAAAGCATTCCAGCTACAGTTTCGATCAGCCCAGAACATGGAGATAGTGGATCTACAACACACAGAGAAGTCACTTCAGATAAATCTTTTTCCATCCAAGGATATAGCACAAGTTTGCCTACAACAGGTGCGCAAGTCAGTACCATCACGGTTTCAGCCAACACAGAACTACACGACAGTAAACATAAAACAAACACAGACGTGGCCTCATCTTTGTCTTCATCAGCTACACAGGCGGATACCGACACCACCAGATATTATAGCCAAGCCAGATCACGTATTTATCCATGGACACTAGAAGGTAAAAGTAATGCCTCAGCCACAGATGAATATGCGATTCCATCATTACCAGAAAGCGATACTAGCACACCGCTTACAGACAGAAACATTATTTTCCCTGTTACCTCATCTGTGCAGAGGAGTACTACTAGTGCAATTACGATAGATAGGGAACCGACTGTAGAGACTCCAACATATTCTAGTGGTCATGTTGCAAGTAATGGGCCACTATCGTACGACAAGACAGCAGTTTCAGTACATAGCACTAGTGAATCTGTGGTGTCTGAGCCAATTATTTCAGTAACTACTTCTTTGTCAAAATATACCAGTCCAACAGCGGCATATGGACAAAGTACTATTAAATCAAATGATACTTCAGTAAGCCCCAAAAGCAAAAACTATGATACAGTACCTGAAACCCAAGTGACCTCAGCTAGTACCTTTGTCACAAGCCAATCTACTACTTCGCGGCTGCTAGACAGATTGATTACTTCAACAGCACTTTCTACAAGCAGTAGGTTAACAGAAGAAACCGTGGTTCCTACCACAATTCGTGTACGTGATCCCAGTTCACTGATGACAGACCAAGACGTTCCTACCACACTCCATGTAGGTGATATCAGTTCACAGATGATGACAGACAAAGGAGTTTCTACCACTATCCCGCAACACTATTCCAATTTCTTGACGAGAGACAAAGGTATTTCTTCAGTCAGAACTTCATTAACCCACGAGAAAGATGTTAGTGAACTGACAATAGGTAAGAAAGCAACGTCAGCCACTGCCTCTTCAACCTCAGAAAGGTCAACCCAAAATCCCACTACAAATACACAAATCACATCAGCTAGGCCTCCATTGGGTCTAGAACAGAGCTCTATAGCTGGTGGCACAGATAGAAAAGTGAGTTCAAAGAGTGTTGCTCCAGTGTCCAGAGTGACAAATGTAGCCACGACAGAAATACATACAGAAACGTATCCTAAAACAGTTTCTTCCTCACTACTTGAACGTGATATTATTACGATGTCAACAGACAAACCAATCACTACCGCTACAGTGTCTTCAGTTTTAAAGCTTGATACGACGATATACGCACAGGCCTCTTCAGCCAGACCATCATCTTTTTCCGAGCGCGGAACTGCTGAGCCTCCAAGACGTACTAACAGAGCCACATCAGCACGTATTACAACTACGTCATACAATAGCAGAAAACGAACCAGTTCCAGTGAGGCTTTTGCTGCAGAGGGTCAGCCAAGAACATCACACACACCCGGACAAAGCATAGTTGTTACAACACCGGGTAATAGTGTCAAAAAACAGACAGTAATAACATATGTTCAATCATCATTTGTTTCTGAAATGGCAGAATTTAACGCAACAGCAACAGCTAAACCTGGGGAAACAGCAACAATTTCAGAAGAGGACACTAGGTCTACAATAAAAGTAAATGGTAGCAGTTCCGCAATGCGTTCCACAATTTCAGGAGAAACACAGCATAGCCGTACATCACCTTTTGACAAGATCCATAATCCAGATTTTACATACATCACCACAACAGACCTCTCAAGTCAGAAAAGTCTAAATAGTTCCACAACGCTCACCACTCACAATTACACAAATAATAAAACAGAACCCATCGCTCTACATTTTAAAGGTTATTCTACACCTTCCACACCTGAGTACATGACCAGCAACACTGTTGGACCTGGAACACCATACACCACTTACACTACAGCAAGATCAGCCACTTATCATACCCAGTGGCGCTTAAGGGAACACACTTTACACACTTCTAAAATGACTGCTTCTGCTAGTGTAACGGGGTCAGCAAAGGTCCATGGTGTTGAATCAAGTACACCATTGTTATCCACGCGGTATATCAGAAACAGTGCAACAAGGTCCAGTTTAAGTGATAGCTCACATAGTGCCACCGGAATTACAACCAAATCTAGCAGTATGACTCCGTATAGCATCACGCGATCAACAGCACAGAACCACTCCACTGTGGATGTTGAAATGTCTACCAGCCAATATCCTAGTGATATTACAACAACACACACAACTCCAGCTATCAGTGAGAATCACACCCGGCTTCTCACTGCATATGCCACTGACAGTAGCATGGGGCATTTCGGCCAAAGCATTGTTACCAGCAGAAATAGTAAAAGAAGCACAATTGAGCACACGACTAACGAGATATCAGGGAACGTACACATGACCAGTACTGATAAAATCATTAATCCCATCCCTCATTATACTACTGATAACCCGACACAATCCAGTACAATAGCAAGACACACTAATAGGCCCACAAGGCCCCAAACTATTGGTGGCTCCACTCAACCGGGCAGGACAATCACAAGGAGCATCAACAAGTCCACTACGACCCAAACTAAAAATACTACTAATGACACCACAATGCTCAGTCTCCTGTATACCACCGATGGCATGACAACATCCACAACCCACCATGTCAATAAGACCACTGCAAGACCTATAGCACACTATACATCTGGAAGTGCAATAGAGCCAGTTACTCAGCATATCACACAGGGTATCACCGACCTTACCGCTTATTACACTTCTCGTACCACCACTGAGTCTACCATGGAATATACTACAGAGAGCATTGTCAAACCCAATACTCATCGCTCTTCTGATGGGTCAGTCAGATGGAGCACGGACTATGCACGTAGCAAGAGCACAAGGCCCGTCAGTCAGTTTAACATTATGACACAGGCAAATATCCAAACTACATCTGATATGGACCTCTACAGTCACAAAAGAACCAGAAGTCCCAGCATTCAGTCAGCCACTCACAGTACCAGAATGTCCCAAACCCAATATCACAATGGTGATGTTATAGGGGCTAACAGCCTATTTACAACTGTAAGCTCAAAACAGTTTACCAACCAACATACATCTGATAGTACCAGTATGTATACGGTTCTGTCTAAACTTGATGCTATCAAAACTTCTGCAGGTCAATATAACACCGAATATGATGCTGAAAGAACCTCAGACCCCACTGCCCACAGTGCCCATCATAGTACTGAACGTTCCACTCCAAGACATATTACTGATGATACATCAATGGGGAGCAACCAGTATACAATCAGCAGTAGCACAGTGCCAACCCTGCAAACTAATACTGATAATATAAGTTTTGCCACTCTCTACACGACTGACAGTATTATAAAATTGACCAGTGTGCATTCCCCTGGAAATACCAGAACAGACACTGTAAAATATACCACTGAAGGTATAACCATACCCACTACACAGCATTCGTCTACAGACACGCGAATAGACACCCCTCAATATATCACTGAAGGTATAACCCTGCCCACTACCCAGTATTCGTCTAGAGTCACAAGAAAAGACACTGCTCAATATAGCACTGAAGGCATAGCAAAGCCCACCACTCAGAATGTGACTCTGAGTTCTAGTGGACCAACCCACCACCATACAACTGATAGTACTGCAGTGGTCGCTAATACCACAAGGCTGGCTACCCAAAGTACCACTGCTGACACTGCAATGCCGGACTTTGAGCATACCACTGCTAATACTGCAAGATACACTGATGATAATGCAAGACTGGGCACTGCTCATGTCACTGCACATATGGCAAGAATTACTGCTCAACGTACTACCTCTAATACGGCACTGCCCAGTGATCAACAAACTACTACTGATGCTGCAAGACCCACTGGTTGGAATACCACTGCGGTTACTGCAGGACCCACAGTCGAGTACAACACTGATGGAACTGCAAGACATAACACTCGGTACATCACGGATAAAACTGTAAGACCCAATAATGTGCATAGCACTACTGATACTGCGAGACCCACTATTCAGCATAACACTGCTTATGCTACAAGACTCACAGCCCAATATAACACTATTAATACTGCTAAACCACGTACGCCATATACTACTGAAAGTATCCCAAGGTTCACTACTCTCCCAAACCCTGCTAATACTGCCTGGCGAATCACTCAAAATACCACTGTAAATCCTATTCAGCATACAACTGGTAGTGTCACTATATCTGTTAGTGAATATGCCACACGCAGTACCATAAAGTCTCTCACTCATTCTACTGATACTCTCAGAAAATTTACAACACATTCTGGCACTGATAATACCAAATGTCCCACAAACCAGTATAACACCAACACTTCAAATCAAATTGACAGTTCCATGAAGTCTACTGCTCAGTTTAACTTAAGTAGAATTGCCAGTGTGATACGACGTACAACTCAATTTATCACTGGCAATGCCACGGGGTTCCCCATCCAATATTCGCCAGATAGCACAACAATGTATAGGGAGCTTAATAGTCCTAGGAGTGCTATAGTGACATCTGTCACCACAAAGCCCAGTAGTTACGATGCTAGTCCCGTTACTAGTAATCCCTTCATCCATACAACTGGTGTCTCTACTAGATCTATCGTCCAACAGCCCCGTGATTCACTGTATTCCTCCAACAGCATAACCCAATTCAAACCTCAGTATACTTCTAGCATTACCCTAAAACCAAAATTGCCCTCTTCCATTGATAACCCTGTGCAATTCACCGCAGTACATACAACTAGTGCTTTGGAAAGCTCCGTTTCATATTATCATGATTATGCCACAAATAGTACTTTGGGGCCAACCAACCATTATTACTCTCATCAAGGGACAAATCTCACATCGCAACATAGCTCAAATGTGACCACAACATACCGTGGTGTGATTGCTATTAAGACAGCATTAGATATTCACACAGCAACCCGATCCATAAGGTCCACTCCCAAAATTCCATCAACGTCTGCTCATATGCCCACACACCCCACTCTTGCTACACTGTCACAAGTCGCAACAGAGTCCATATTCAGGACCCCTCTGCAAGTGACCACCAGACAATCTCCCACCACAACAATTCCTTCAACCTCAAGGCCTTCATATTTTCCCACTCTCAGACAAATAGTTTTCACCGTAATAGTTCCAACACCTTCCCCCTCTCCCCTACCAGTTCGTTCGGCACGTCCATCACAACAAACATCGAGGAACAGCCTTATAACCTCTGGACCGAAAGTTGCACATGGAGCAACAGAAGATTCCAGGATCAATTCAGGTGGCACAATGGAACCATCAGGGTCTCTATCCAGATCAAACATCATAACGGCATCTGGCTTGGTACCTCCTACACGGAAAACAGAACGCAAAGAACAGTCAGTTGTTCCCTGTGATGCATTCTGCAAAAATGGTGGAACCTTGTTTATACGATTGACAGGATGCTACTGTGGGTGTTCAGGAAAATGGACAGGTCCTACCTGTGAAGGTTAGGGTTTCTAGTTATCTGGGTATTATTGGGGCAATAAAGCACGTCTGTTTTCTGCAAGTTGAATTAGCTTACCTTGTGATACTAACAAGAAATTATGTCACTATTAGCATGTTTTACAATCATGGTTAAGTAAGTTTTGAGAGTTAATAAATGAGCCTCGCCAATTGCTTATTTCACAGATGATAAGAAGTGTATAAATCACCGATTATTAGAGCACTGACTTAGACTTTCCTTCATCATAGTATTTGCCTTCCTGCTGGTCTCAGTATAAGGGAAGAGGATATTGATATGATCTATAGAGCCTGCCTGGCATCTTCCGCTAAAATAGAATTAGATGTTCACTTTCCAACTTTGTGTTTAGTGCTCGAGGAATCCCCAGATTTTGCACAGCTTGTCGTTCCTTCGATTATCCGAGGCCTTGATGAGGACAATGGAGTTAAATATCCAGAAGTGCAACATGAACAAGGCCTAGACGACGGGGTAAATCTGAATGATCAGAGCAGTAGTGGCTGTGGCTCAGAAAGGTGCAAGAACGGTGGAATGCTGGTTATCAATGCTTCGCGCCAAGATGACTGTGACTGTGCTTGCACCCCACCCTGGACAGGTGGCTTGTGTCAATGTAAGCATAAACCGTGTGTGAACTTTTCTTTTACAAATTAAAGACCCCTGGAAGTAATATGCAGTGGAGTTTACATATAATATAATAAGTATAATAGTTCAAGCTGTACTTTACTCTTTTTTTTTGGGGGGGGGGGGGGGGAGGCACATATAGATGAGAGCCACGGTCGAGTCAATCTTTAAATTAAAATCTTGGAAATTTGTGGGACATGTGCTAGTAGCGATGCAACGGGATAAAGTGAGATAAAGTGCTTTACAATTCTTATTTGAAAGCCTGTAATGGCTTCATGAGTGTTGGTCACAAGTGTAGTCACTTGTAGTGTCAATACAGCAGACAAACTGAATTTTTCTACATGCATTAATTAGACAATGGTTCAGTCACTGTCGAAGTTGTAGTGAGAGAACAGAAATTTTTCATTTTGGGATGGACTGAAAATTCACCTCATTGACACGCGCAATAGCCCTATATATACTATTCCAAGAAACTTCAAGCGCTGAACCGCAAGATACAATTAACATACCCCACTACAGACACATGGTCATTTGCTATTTATTTGTTCTAATATCACTCGGTGTTTAACACTTTTGATTCAGGAACAGTATAAATGTAAATCAGTGACAGTGGTGTTTATTTCAGATAATAACAATCAATTTTGGTACGGCGTTCTGTTTAACGTTACGGGAGAAACGCCCCAGGTATGACATTGATGTTCACTTTAGAACTTAGTACTAAAATTCATCCAATACACGTCCCAGGCTAAAAGTTAAACGTGTCTCGGATAAAATACGCAAATTTTGTGTTGCGTGAAAACAATGCTAGTAAGGAAAATAAACAAACGTTGCGGAATTAGTAATATATAGCACATACATTTTGTGTACTGTGATTGTGCCATGATTAAATTTCCTAAGAGAGATAAGAGTTAAATTGTTCTGTCTGTCCTTTTCAGTTTGGTAGAGTTTGGGAAACGGCTTCTCCCAAGATTGTTTCTCAAATAAATAGTTTCTGCAATGAACAGCCAATCAGCTGCTGTTTGGGCAGTCGTAGGCGGAGCCTTGTGCAGAAGTAAGACAGACGCCATGATGTCGCATTAATTAAATATTCTGTTTCCTACGAATATAATACTTAGATCAGATGCGGACAAAGTGCATATAAACTATAAACAGATGTACAGGAACGTTGATCTGCTAGTGTACTTACAAACGACGAAGACGGACAACTGTATGCTGGCGCACTAATATTTTAATTGATTGTAACTCTACTTCCAAAGCAATAAAAGAATTTGGCCGAACATTGTAATTGAACAGGTCAAATATTACACCTACATAATTCTACACGCATTTATACAAAATGGGATGTTAAAGTAGGATGTAGGTGATGATAAACTATGTAAACTTAAAACATTTCACACAATTAAGTTTATATTCCACTTTACGAAAACAATGCATTAAGAACAAAATATACACTACTTTTGCAAATGGAATTCCACGCGTAGTTTCTGAACTTGTTTGTCATTTGTCAATGAAAAAGATTAGCGTTCTGTATAGATAATGTTTGTGCTTTCTGCATATTTTCAGAAATTTTCATCCAGCCAGGGTAGTGTTCCTCAAACCAGAAGACCTCATTATGGGCGAGGGATATCCAGAGAATGATCCAGGTGGATTTCTAACATTTTTGCTTCTAGCTAGGATCCAGAAAGCAAATCCTTTGTGTGAAGCTGCAAAGAAGCAAACTGGACTTCAGAGAGTGTCTGACGAAACAGGTGATGTGTTTGGAATTTCGCCTTTCAAAAATTTAACAAACTATGGTAGCAACCAGGAGCAGCAGCAGCAGCAGCAGCAGCAGCAGCATGAGTAGTAGTAGTAGTAGTAGTAGTAGTAGTAGGAGGAGGAGGAGGAGGAGGAGGAGGAGGAAGAGGAGGAGGAGGACGAGGGGGAGGACGAGGAGCAGTTTATTAGTAGCAGTAGTAGTTTTGTGACAGTTGCATGCATATAAGAACAAATATATGCAATACAGAATTTTGCATTGCCAAGATGGCAGTTTTTATAGCATGCATAAGGTCTCATACCACAGTTTTTTCTACATAGGCTTATGTACTAATGTTTGGGCTTGCTGTGGATAGATTACGGTAATTAGGATGAAAATGACTTGATAGATTTAAAGTGTAATATTTCGCCACTCATTGGTCAAAA
>JAAUYG010058142.1_pt1 | contig 17567 bp, 7 predicted proteins | sample 7278091 | NCBI WGS metagenome assembly JAAUYG01 (sample SAMN14350201, study PRJNA611818) | marine sediment metagenome | isolation source: surface marine sediment (0.6m) | place: French Polynesia: Moorea | collected 2018-08
CCCCCCCCCCCCCCCCCCCCCCCCGCGCTGAGACCCGCCATGGCAGCAAGTTTTTACTGGAGGATTTTACATTGTTTTACAAATGCTGAACATGCTAAAGGGGCCAATGTCTCAAATTTTTATTAGTTTAAGTGTCACTCATTGTGAGGGCGAATCCCAATGTATGTATCTGACATTTATGGAAATATGTTATGGAAATGTAACTATTTTTTCGCAACATTGGCTATAAAACAATGTACCGGTATAAAGCCCAGGTTGACGGGCCATCTGTGTATGCCTGCGCAATACGCTGATGCCCATGATACCCGTGCGATAAAAGTGAAGTCCTGTCAGAGCCTCTCTGCACGGCCGAATCCTGCACTGCATGTATTCCTCAGTACATGCTTCCGCAGTAAATTGATCTATTTATTTATGGCTATGGGCAGGAAAAAAGACATCCATTGTCTTGAAGAGCAAGGACGGTTAAAAATATCACATTCCCCGGGCCGGCCGGGGAAATCCGTTGTGCTCAGCGAGTTGTGAGTGATTGCGGGGAGGTTAATCTTGCCTGTTTCTTGAAAACCATCAACTCTCCAAAGCCAGCTTATGCATGTAAAATACAGCATTTTTACTACATCATTGTGCTTTTATTTCTTGAAAAACAAAAAGAAAGGGATCGTCATTGAAAATGCATCAAGATAATTAACTTGAAGCTCATTTCTGGTCTTCAGATTTTTCAGAGCACTGGGGAGGCAGGGTTCGGAGAAAAACCTTCCAGTTTGCACAAAAATTAGCTTAAGTTCACTAAGCCATGTAATCACCTTGCTAACCATCATCTTTCCATGCTTAAGATGTCTCTGCTGGGTTTTAAGAATTTTTGGAGAAACTCTCCCAGACTGATTTTTTGTCGGTGGAGGCCATGGGCAGGTCACACGGGTCAGGACAGTGAGGCCTGTAACATTGCATAAAATAGAGATGCTGATATCTTAGACTCCAGGGAACCCACAAAGCGGAAGTAGTGATACTGACAGTTTCCTGTGCACATTTAGCATCAGATATTAAATTAATATCACCTATCACTGCCTATAAAGCTATATAGATCACGATATTGGCTGAGATAGAAACATTGAGACACCAGTTTTCACAGAAAAGAATACGATTTGAACTAATAAGCATTACATCATATTGAGATGAATCAGCTTTCATGGAAACGAATACGATTTTAATTAATCAGCATTACATCATGTATGTTACCATTGTAGTATCTTTCGTTTATTTTAAAATCTGCACAAAGATGGATGTTTCTTAGTGGATTTGGTATGGAAACTCTTACATCATGTATGTTGCCATGGTAGTTCCTTTTGTTTATTTTGAAATCTGCACAAAGACGGGTGTTTCTTGGTGGATTTGGTATGGAAAGTCTTAGAGTACCATGATATCATGTGATACCCGGTATAACATGTATAAATTAATCTGTGTGGTCCGGATTTGAAGACACATCTATATTGGGACTGACTTGCTCATCATGCCTGTTGCATAAAGATGATCATGATGACAATAAGATGAAACCATAGATCAGGAAGGAAAATAAATCATTGCTTTTTTCTATGCAAAAGCAACTCGAGTGACATGTTTCCATCACAGAGATCGTTTATTTGTCGTATTGAAAACTCCCTGTGTTACACTGGCTGCTAAGCGATACCACTGTCCGCATATTTTCTTGCCGTTCCAAATTTGTATTGCTTCCCTTTACCGGGGCGGCCAGCTGGCAAGCAATCCTGTCGGATGTAGTGACTTCTTCCACCCTGCCTTCCTGATACACGATGTAGCATGGCAAAGTGGATGACTCCCTAGGGGACATTTGAAAGAAACTGTCCAGATTGGCTAAAAGCAGCGGCTGTGGGCGGACAGCCTCGACCGGTATAACAGAAAGAAATGTCCCTTTGGCAGAGCTGTCCCCCTTTTACCATTTATGTAATTTACAATTTAGTACTTGGATAGTTTGTGGCTGACATTCATAATGTCAATGAATTAACATATTACCGTATGCAAATATGAGCCTCATGCATATTTATACAAATCAAATATGGTACCTGTGAATTGGATAGCTTGCATACACAGAACGGACAGTAGACACTATGCTCTGGGGACCTGACACCCTAGTAAATTGGAACTGTAGCAATAACGTGTGTTAGATTGCTCATTCCACACTCATGTGAGTTAGCATTTGATCGTGTTGATTGGATTAGACATTTTGACTCTTTTCTGTTTGTGTTTGCAACATTATATGGTGTACCAATCAAAGGCATCTGCTGCTACTACTAATAGTCACAGGTTTCACACCTGTTAAATGCATAATTTCTAGCTCAACACTGCACGCTGTTCAACATGACATGTTTTCTTATCCAAACCATACATTAATGCATGATAAAGGTGTGGTACTAAATACCACCTATCAGTACTAAATACCACCTAGATTGTATTTAAATAAGTTAGATGGTCTTTTGTCTTGATTCTGACCTCTCTATATACATGTACCAGTAATTGTAGAATGTGTGGGACATTTCTGCAATTTCTGTGACAATACTGTTGAAGCATTGATACCAAACATGCTGGCTTTAGCCTTTAGCATGTTTCGGGGTATTTCATATCACCCATGATAATTCATCTAACAATCTTCACTGGCTGGAATGATTTTGTGCCTTTCAAGAAGTCTCCTTTAGCACATTCACAATCACGTTGATGTGTCTAGAAAAACCACAATTTAGCGTATTGTACGGAACCAAGAGTTTATCGATTGCATCTTTTCTATACATATCACATCCTGTAATTGTCAAAAGGTGACCGCCCTGATCACCGTGATCATCATGATCATATGATAAAATCCTTCCAGTTGAATTTTTCCAGGCTTTTCGTCCACAAGAAGACCATGGCTGCTGCACCTACAGTGGTACATGCATTTCCTGGAGAGCCACTGACAACATGTTTGTCATGTTTATTGATTTAATGTTTTATTGCCACAGACATATTCATGGTGTTTTTTTGTTTCAATGTTCTTTGCCTTCTGGTTGAAACTTGTTCTATCTTTATATTTTGAGCTATTAATGTTAGGCAACTGAGGCGAACTATAATCTGTGTCATGCGTGTTTTAAACTTCTTCAAAATAAGTGCTTACAAAAATATGTTTTACCAGCATGTTATCGATTATGCAGTAGAATAAACTGATGATTTGCATCAAAAATTACCAAAACAAAAGTCACAAAAGTTGTACCAAAGTATTTCTTAATAACCTCTTTAAAAATGTGGCTCTAGCATCATGAGCATTGGTTGCAATGTTATGTAACAGGTCGATGGGCTCAGACAGAATATTGAAAAAGTCAGATTAAACCAAGTTTATCTTAAGATAAATTTAGGATCAATCCTTCCGTTTTATGATTTTATTGTCTTACGCTTTATCCTTGCACATGTTTTAATTTTTTAAAAGAAATTAAAAATGCTTGTACATGTATAACAACAGTGTTTTACGTATACCTGATATATACCATGTACGTGATATAGGTGGGTACACCGTATTCATGGTATGTACCCTTGGCCTTCTACACATTACAATTCTTTAGGTATGTTGCACATTAAACACATGTTAAAGCTCAATAAATTTTTCCGATTAGTGCTAATGTTTGCTTTTATTTTCTTCTGTTCCAGAGATGAAAGAAGAGTTAGAAGAGCTTATGGCAGATATAAAGAAAACAGCAAACAAAGTTCGGACAAAATTAAAGTGTAAGTATCTTGAGGTGTAGATTGACTATGACATATATTATGTATATTAGCGAGTCAAAGGGACAAAATGATTCTGCAACAACTGACTACTTGCAAACATCGACAAAGAACCAAAGTTACAGCTTGTAAAAAAACCCAGCAGTTTCTGCTTCTTTCTAGAGGTGGGATGGGGGTGGGGTGGAGGGTAGAGTACAGTTGTCCCTCTATTTTGCAACCCTCTATTTTAAGACCACCCTTGATTACAAGGCTGCTTTATTTGGTCCCAAAATGCAATTTTCTGTGTTAAATGACCTTTATTTTAAGACCACCTGCAATATAAGACCACATTTTCTTGGTCCCATGGGTGGTTTTAAAATAGAGGGACCACTGTAAAGATATCCTTCAGCATGGAAAGGCGGCGGGTCTGTAGCATTTTGTAGCAGATATGGTTGGTGACTTATTGGAGAGCTGAGGGGTTTGGATGTTTACAGTGGGCCTGCTACAAGGTAATCTCCGGACAAGCGGCTGATGAAGATGGATGACACGGAATGTCCCCGTGGCAGGGCGCTGACACTGCGAAAACACGGCTGCCATGGATACCCAACTGTTGTCTTTCTGTGACCACGGCAGCTTAGGACAGCTATCCCATAATGTTGTTTCTAGGGATTGCCATTGGGCCCATATGTGCATGTGGAACCTTTATACTGGAAGGGAATTTAGCAGTACAGTAGTCCCTCTCTAATAAGCCCAGCCTACAACTGATGCCACATTAGAGAGGTTTAACCTTTGGCAAGAGGGAGACGTAAATGCATGTACATTCATAATAGTAGCATCAGAAATTTGTCGCCATATTAGAGAAGGTGACCTCTGTTGAGAGTGTCCATTAAGAGAGAAACTAGTACTGTACACATTCTACAGTGATATCTCGATATCTGTTAATGCCATGGGCAAGTCTTTTTCTCAAAGACAAGTGGAAATTATTCCTGTGTCTAGCTATATATACATGATATATGTGTGTTATTTTTAACCTAGGTGAATAAGTAATTTTGGTTATGCCAAGATGTAATGAATTCAAAATGAAAGTTTGATGCACAAAGCTAAACTAGACAGTGGACGGAATAATGCATAGAGTCAGTATTTGACAGGTTTAGAGTGTTTAAAGGTGGACATTTCAGAATCTTGAGAAAATATCAGTGTATCTACCAGCATTTCTTCCTTACATCTGGGCCAAGTTTTTAGCAAAGCTTTGAGTTTAGAAATAAACTTAGCATGTTCACCAACCACCTTGGCAACCATCATCTGTTGATGCTTAAGTTCAACTTTGTAAACTGGACCGTTGGCTTCCCATGAAATGTGTAACAGACTGTCATGATTAGAATTGAACCAAGGTATATATATTGCATGTCTTAGTTGGTGAAAGCCCGTAATGCCTGGTGTCTTTTGTTCTTTCAGCAATTGAACAAGATATCGAGAGAGAAGAGCAGTCAAACAAATCGTCAGCGGATCTTAGGATACGAAAAACACAGGTATTATCAATGGGTCCACCTCAGCAAGCCTATTTTGCAATAAACAAAGTATATTTTCATAATTTATACATATTTTTCAAACACAAAGGATAGCCATTTAAAAGACAACCATTTCTACCACTTTAAAAAAAAAATGGGCTACTCTAGTAGATCAATCTAATTTTAGGCAAGATTTGTATTAACAACAAGACTGGATGTTTCATATACATGGTATAGATAAATATGCTAGACTGCAACACATAGACTTTAACAATGATGGTATGTAATATTCTCAGTTAATGATATGGTAAATTTATTAGCAGGCTAATGTAGCTGTCTTGGGTTGGATATTAATCCTTGATTGAGTTTGGTTGTGCTGTGTTCTCTTCCAAGTTAAAGCTAATTTGTAATGATCACTATGTCATTTCATATTGAAAAAACAACAGTGGGGTTTGTGTGTGAATGTGTACAATTCTCTTTATGTTATTGCCTCCACACCAGTTTGCTGCCTTTTCAAAACTTAATAAAAGCGCCCAAAGTTTTCTTTTATTCACAGAGCCATAGGAAGACAAGGGGCAGCACTGTTGTCTGTTGAAACTTGATTCCCCTTTCAGCCATTTTGTTCATTGTAGGCAGCCTTACTGAAGCAAAATTTATCTGGCTGTGTGTACATGCTTGGGAAAATATGTTTGTCATCACCTGTAACTTTCATAATCACACATTTCCTTTACCTTCCTAAGCAATTTGCGCAGGTGTTTCCAGTTTGAAAGTTACATTTTCAAAAATTTCAGCAACGTTGCGGCAGCAAGATTGATGGTCGAAAGAACATGAGGGAGCTTTAAACTCCTTTGGTGGGGTTTATCATTGAACATGTTGAAAGACTCCAAAAAGTATAAAACCCACATAATTTCACATTTTGGGCAGTCGCTCATGATATTGGATGATTCTCTATGAAGAATTTGAATTTTCCACTTGACACTTAATGTCAGGTTGTGTCTGGATATTTTAATGTAATCGGTACAGATTGCCAATATCTCATGAAATATGAGACTCAGTTGACCATGTCAGAACATATAATTCCAGGACCAAGATCAAACCATAAACATGATAAAAATGCAATGATTACTATCCTGACACTACTGCTTTGAGAGACCATCTCTCTCGAAACACCACATTTATCAATGTATTTAAATCAATAGCAACAGGCCATATACTGTACAAACATGTATCTTGAAAGACCATAGAGTTCTAGAATAAATGGGGCGTTCTACCATGGTAGGGCACAGTAGCTCCATCTTCAGCATGTGTTCAGTGTTAGATCTAGAAAAAAAAAGATTAACATGATTAAGACTGGTATCCTGGTATGACACTACAAATACTTGTGAAAAGCTAACTGCTTTTTGACTTTTCAGAACTGCTAATGATTATACGACTTGTGTACATATATATATATAGTAAATACCGGTATATTATGTTTTATATTAAAACAGTATGACCTCTTTCTCTAATTGACTAAAACCAGGCCTTGGCTGTTGTTCATTATTACTGTAGTTGACACCTGTGGCACACGTGACTTGAGCTGTTGCACCCGTTTGCATGTTGGTTAAAAAAATTTGAAATGGGAGCATTGTCCCTATTTGGTGTGCGTTGTTAGGCCCCGTGAGATGCCAGTTCGTGATCACCTATTTTGTATGTACTGTTGCATATGTATCAACATGTTCAACTCAGGTTTAAATTATTATTCAACAAACGTGCCAAAATGCAAGCTAAAATGATCAGTAAAAGAAGAAGAATTAGGTGATCTTTTTTATGGTGAACCACAGTGACATTGTGGGCTTGTCAGATCGCTGATGCAAGAAAAAATTACTTGGCAAGAGTTTTAATGAGAACGTTTTAATAACTCATGGGCATACTGATGTTTAGTCTACCTTAAAATTTTGAAAAATTTTCAGGCCTAAAATAAAATTGATTTTGACATATGTTTTTTTTTCAGTAGGCATTTGTTGCCTTCATTTTTTGCTTTGGCTTGGCACTTATGTTGACACTTAAGTTGATGATCAAACATGAATAAGCGCGGCCTTTTAAAAAAAAATTTTTTTTAACCTTTGTATTAGTGAACGCGAAAGTGTTACTTGGTCATTTGCTATACCGCCATGACTTTTACTATTACATGTATTATGTCAAGTCTTTCACTCTTGTGCGTTTCTTTTTCTCTGATTATTGCTACCACCTCTCAATGCTGTGTGATAATGGTCCTGGTCTTGTGTATTTGTTGTTGTAGTATTCCACGATATCGCGTAAATTTATTGAAGTGATGAACGATTACAACAAAGCTCAGATAGACTACCGAGACGGATGCAAAGCTCGCATTAAGCGACAAATGGAAATCAGTAAGAATTCAATCATTGTTATTTTTTTTTTACCAACAGACATTTATTTCCTTTGTCACATTTTCTTAGTTTTCTAAATTTTTCATGTGTCTCTTTACATATTTTTTTTTATTCATGTATGTGGATATTTTCAGTAATCATTGATGAGATACAGATTTGTGTGCTTGTTAGACTTTGATGTTGCATTGATGTGAAGGGCATATGATGTTCAGTAAATATATAAATATATATCGGTGAAGTACAGGTATTGGACACTCTTATTTTCAAGTTGTTTTAAATATTGTTTAAAATACCATTTCAAGTTGTTTTAAATATTGATTAAAATACCATAACAAGTTGTTACTATGGTATATCTTGGCTGCTGATTGCAGCCAAAGAATTTTTTGCTGAACTTTGTCGATATATAAAGAACATTTGACACTAATTGCCCTTCAGCATTAATCAGCACAAATGTGTTGCATCCCTTTCGTTGTACTCTTCATATTATCTTTATTCATTGATATTTCCTTTTTATTCACTTAGATATTTGGTGTAGCAGCATTTGAGCAGTACATATTACCTATATGTAAACCTCAACCATTACCTGTTGGATAGGACACACAGAATGTGTAGCTATGAGTTGCAATTTGTTTCTAGCCTCACCAAGCTGTTTTCTCCACTAAGACTGCGTACCTAGGAGGAATGCCATTAGTTATAACTATATATGATGTCACTTTAATGGCAAGCCAGTTGAATGTGTCATTTGTGACGTAACATTCAGTATTCCTGTAATAACATGATAAGTCGCAACAAAAGCGCTTTCCAAAGCAAGACATGGTTTAATGCTTTGAAAAAGCAGCACGTTAAGCATGAAAGTTGAATATTCAATTTGCCTGCCATTTTGCTATAAACTCATGTTATATGTTTGAATGTTCATGTTAACTCTATATACATGCTTATTAGCCTAGGCACACCACCTTTGCCCGTATATGTACATTGGGATACTTAAAAAAAGCTCTTTGTTTTGATGTGATTTGTTTACTTTCGAGTTGTGTCATCGTTTGCTTGCGTGTATCACATATATATATATATATATTTGTCTTGTTCACCTTTCTCTAAGTTTTTCCGTTTGGAAATTTGTTTTTTGTTTTCCCTTTAGCACGCCACACTGTCGCGTAAATTTGTCGAGGTTATGAATGATTACAACGGCTGTCAGGTAGACTACCGAGAACGCTGCATTGGGCGAATACAACGGCAGCTAGAGATCAGTAAGACTTCTTCGTTTCCAGTTCTTAAAACGTTTGTCTCGTGACTGTTCCCTCATATTGTGTACCTGTATTTGTCGCGTACATGTATATGATCATCGGAATCCCTTCCCAGTCTACCAGTTGAGGCACTTGAGTATAAGACCACTATCACTGTAACCGAATTGAAGTCTCCATTCATTATTAACTGACAAGATTTCTTGGTCGGCTTCATTACACATTTTTCAGCATTGGAGTGCTTTTACCCCAAAAAGAATATTGCCTAGAATCAAAGTGGAGTACCGGTATTTATTTAATAGGAAATATACCAAAATAAAAAATTTTGAAATCACTAAGAAAACCATATGCAAGTTTTGATTTTACACAAACAGAAATGTGCACAGTGACTACCAAAGTATGCCCGTTTGGGTATTAGATAATTATGCTTTTTAAAACAATTTTTGAATAGTGCATATATTTCAAACTGTGTGTACCATGCATAGGGGATATTTAACTTTTGGTCCAAAGACTTTGTAGTATATAAGAAGTTTTGCATTACTCGCATATATTATGCACTTTGTATGCTGAAATTTAAAGCTTCCGTAAGATTTACCATTGGTTGGCTGATGGTTTGTCTTTCTGTGAAAAAACAGCATAGCAGCAGAGAGCTTGCGGAAACGTTTAAGTGAGAAATTAAACTACTTAACCAAAAATGAATTTATAACTAAAAGGGCGAAGTCTTGATTTTAGTCAATTTGATGTGTGGATTTTGGTCTTTGAGAGTAATGAATGTTGTATTACAATTACCGGTACATGTACTACTAATGTTAAACTGTAAGAGGCTTCACATACAATTCGATTGATTCCTGAGCCTTGCGATACAAGTTTTATATATAATATATGCAATACACATTCACTAAGACTACACTTCATTACGGTTCAGCAAGGAATATACTCAGAGCCTCATGTGAATGCTTTAATCCCCACCATAGTGGGAACAAAGCTTAGCAAATATCAATTTGCCCCTTGACATGGTAGTGTGAAAATGTGCATTATTTGCGTGATTTGTGTATTAAAATGTATTAGGAGCTTGTTCAGTGTCATGATTATCATTGATTACATAACAGCCAGTATCATTAATGGTGACCATTTAGGCACTGGCAATTGGAAGCAGTTTCCGATATACATGTAACTTGTAATAAATAACAACATTTTGCAGAATTTTGCCTTTGACTACTGTCACCGCTTCATTTTGCTGCTATGTATAACATACTTATTTTGATCATACAGTTGAAAATCTGAGGCTTGGCCTGAAAAATTCTTTGGTGTACCATGTACAGTGTGCTTTTATCATATTTATTATTATAGCTATATCGCAATAGAAGCTCCACTGAAATTCTGTATGAGAATTTTTAACATAGATTCTTGTTTTTGTGATTTACAATGGAGAAAGGTGAATTAATTTTCTTTGTTTTCAGTAACCCACTACTGCCATAATTTTTGTACCTGTTATTTTTGGTCTTTCCTTTATTAAAAAGTCAAGTCTTTTGTACACGCCATTTGTTGTAATTGGCACCGTTTGTAGATCGCTGCACTTTTTTTTGATCCATGTGTAGAAAATTTTTCCTCTTTGTATGATCAGAAGTGAAAAATGACTGCTCTGATAAGCACATGATTCTCTCTGACTGTCAAGATTATGTGTCTTCTATTAGGATGAAGTTCAAGAACAGGAAACTCCTTCGTTTCTTCTAATGGTTGGGCTGCATGCTTGCGAGGAAATCTATTTTTTCAGTATTTTTCTCTTTGCTTTGGTCATAATGATATCAAAACAAATCATTTTGAAAAACAGAACATTGTGAAAAACAACTTGTGTCTCTCTACAGGCAAAGAAACTTGATTTTCTGCTCTGTTTCTAGATGCATACAATATAATCATGATAATTACAGAATTAGTATACTGTACTTGTTATCTTTAAAATGAGGTAACGGAATGTTTGATCAATTTTCTGCAAATACTTTTACTTGCATGACCGTCAGTCGATAACATGACCAACAGTTCTTTGTCCAATCTTCAGCTGGTAGAACAACAACCAATGATGAACTAGAAGACATGTTAGAGTGTGGAAACCCTGCAATATTCACACAAGGGGTAAGTCAAACTAAACTGGTGGCACAATGACGTGTGGTGTTCTGAATAACATATTCCTGGTCTTTGAAATTTGTTCTCTATCCTTGTAATGTCACCACCAGACCAGAAGGAAATTATATATCTTGAAATACAGACATGTTATTACAATGGGATTTACATGTACCATATCCTGTGTACACAAGTTCTTTCCTGTAAACATGTGTGTTAAAGGAAGATGACCGTGTGGTGAGTAATTATGGTGGCAACAATGTGCAAGTACATGTATAGTCATATTGTCGTTTCAAGGTTGGTGAGCATGATAATGGTAAGTATTAATTTTGTTTTGTAACGATTCATCTGATATGCAAGACTTGGTGTAAGGATTCATCACCGTTGTCGGTCTGAATTTTGTTAAACGTATCTGAGGGCTTCAGTCTGTTAAATCATACGTCAGCGTTGTGAGAAATTTTCTTTTAATCAGTTTGTGCAGTTGGGGGTGACATTGTCCGATAGACAACATCATGGAGAGTCCACACCATTTGCTGTGAGCAGCTTAATGCTGGCTTCTGTTCTGACAAAGAACAGCTAATACTCGGATCGAAGGTTTAAGTCGAGAAGACCTTTTCCATCCAAAAGTCCATCGGGGCTCAGATTACTTGTATTGCGATCAACCAACTGACTTCACGTGTATATCAGTTCTCTGCAGTTGTGCTGTGGCTCCATTGGTTAATTCTTTTGGTTGTTTGGTTTTATTTTCTCGGTTACATGTTTTGGAACATGATGCCAGGTAGCGTGACAGGTCTTGTTTAGCTAAATCCTTGTTTTATTTTTGTTGACGAATCAACCTGGTCAGTGAGCAATACAGTGAAATCTGTCTTGAGAGACCACTGTCATGATGAGAGACCAGCTGACTTGACAGAGCAGATATTTCTGGCAGAAAGTTCTATATTTTCAACTTATCGGTACAAGTACTGGAACGTGGCACCAAAGACCGCCTGTCTTAACAAACCACATTTTTACATGAACACAGTTCCATTACAACTATGGCGTGAATGTCTGCTTGATATAGCCACACAGCTCATTGCAGTGTGGCGTCGCCTAGTGAGCTGGATCAGTTCTTGCCAGCTGAAAAGACCCAAGTGTCTGTTGTAACAGGTACAGATTCAGTGGCAAGTCCTATTACCGGTAGTTATAATACACCCAGCCCAAGTGGACAGAATATCTCTTACAACATGTACAACAGATATCAGGATCTGGTCCTAATGATCATCATCACCATTCAGGATCATTGTCTTCGTACTTCACTGGAGAACCTAGCAAGAACGGTGCTTAAACTGTATGAAAAATGGTGACAGGAAGTCTTTACTGTGTTGCTGCCGGCATCTTTCATGAAGTTGATCCTGTGTACAGCAACTCAAGTGCCATTACTGGTATGTCTTGAACCTAGTGCTTCCATGGCTGAGTTGGTTCCCAAGATGGACAGCATCTTTGGTGTGAATGCATGGCATAGCGTGTTGCCTTCAGAGGTTATACTGAAGGCCTTCTGGAGTGTATTGAAACAAATCGAATTCACGTGGTGAATGTTTCTCCACCTGGTCTTCCAGACTTAGAATTGATGGTTAGTCATAGTTTACGGCAGAGAAATGTCACTTTTCCTTCAGGTAAGCAGACTATGCTCAGAAGAAAGTTCTGGTGAGGGCTGCTGCAAGAACAGATAAAGAATATTGCTGCTGTATCCCACATGTTCCATGAGCACAGATTGTACTTGTGCAAAACTCTTGAAGGAAACTTGGGTTGCTGAGGCTAATCCATGTATGAAAGTTTCATCTGAAATCATAAATCAACCAATTGCAATTGGATACTTTTGCTGAGAACAAGCAGTCAGACAGGACATACAGTATCCCATAGGACTCCAGCAGAACAAGAAAAACAGTGAGACACAGGAAAAGCCCGACAAACAACTGCCTCATGTGACATTCACTTAGTATGACTTCTAAACTAATATTTACAGTCACATATATGGCCTAACTGAATAAATTAAATCTTTTCATACATCATGTACATAGTTTGATCAAATCGTAGAAATGGAAAGTTCCTTCATCATGTTCATATTGTGACTTAAATCTGGATTATATTTGTCTGACGAAGCATGGAATGCAGTTGACATATATCTCATGTATCTTGAAGGGTTATTGAAGGAGTCCATGAGTTGTGGTTTGGCCTCACCAGTGATGAGGCCATACTAGTACCACTATTATTTCTTGAATGAGTTTCTATCCAAAGGTCATTCATGCTGGGATGCATTACCCGGTACTAACAGAGGTCATTCATGGTCTGATGTATGATTCTGTGCTAACGCAATTCATTCATGATCTGAATCATTCATGCTACCAGAGGTCATTCATGGTACTACTAGAGGTCGTTCATGTTCTGATGTATGATCCATTACTACCAGAGGTCGTTCATGCTCTGATGTATGATCCAGTACGCATGGTACTACTAGAGGTCGTTCATGGTTTGATGTATGATCCAGTACTAACAGAATTCATTCATGCTCTGAATCATTCATGCTGCCAGAGGTCATTCATGCTACTACCGGTACTAGAGGTCGTTCATGCTATAATGTATGATCCATTACTGCCAGAGGTCATTCATGCAGAGTCATGTTCTGATGTATGAACCAGTACTAACAGAGATTGTCCATACTCTGATGTAATGATCCATTGCTACTAGAGGTCATTCATGCTCTGATGTATGATTTCAATACTCATGGTACTACTAGAGCTCATTCATGCGCTGATGTATCATCCATTGCTACCAGAGGTCATTCATACTCTGATGTATGATCCAGTACAAACAGAGGTCATTCATCTGTTCATGCTCTGGTGTATGAACCAGTACTACCAGAGGTCATTCATGCTCTGGAACATTCATGCCACCAGAGGTCATTGATGCTCTTAAGACAGTCAGCTTACCGATATTATAATGCTTTCAACAACGACATGCCTATACATTTTGTACTTATCATGCTCACCAGGATGTTTACCACTCTGTCTCAGAAACACAACACATGCACAGATATATGTCTTTATTATAGAATCCAATGACTACCGGTAATAGGTTTGAATCAATATTAATTTTATGTTTGTCCTAAAAAATTTCGGTTCAAAATTTCATGAAAGAGAACTTTGAAATATATGAAAAAGAATATGAAAACATGCAAATGAATAAAAAGCACAGCACAGTATAAATTGTATATATATCCAGGTCAACTGTTTAGCCTATTGTGATTGTGTATTAATATAAAACTCCTTTTATCACGTTTTAGATCATAATGGAAACTCAACAGGCCAAACAGTCTTTAAAGGACATTGAGGCCCGCCATAATGACATTATCAAACTGGAGACAAGCATCAAAGAGCTCCACGATATGTTCATGGACATGGCCATGTTGGTCGAAAGCCAGGTATGTCTCAATGTACTTGATTGGAAATCACAGTGGTGTTATGAGGTATCGGTCCTGTATTTGTGTCTGTGCTGTATATGAAGTACATGTATGTATATATGTGCTAACATCAGTATGTATCTGTGTGGATTTATAAACACTGTACAGTGATATATATGCAAAACTTGAGTACTTACATTTTTTTTTCAACGCTGGTAGAAAAAGCACCAATGAGCACTACATTTGAGGTTATACAAGTCATTTGAGTCTGTTGAATTTTTGGTGACATTTGTTGCGAGTAAATTCAAATTCTACATGTTCCCCTCCATACCCGTGTTTCAAAACCTTGCTATAATTGGTCTGGCACTGTTTACAAATAGTGTGTAATAGATTTTTTTGTGTGTGTCCGTGTCTTGTTACTGTTTGTATACTCAAACCGGCAGCATTTACTTTGCATAGAGAAAGAAGTGACCTTTGTAGAGTGTCTAACTGAAGCTAAGTGATGAACTTCACAGGTGTGATGCAACACTTTTCCCTATTATCACTGACTAGTTCTTGACAGCACTAGAACAATTTGCATGCAACTTGAAACCATTTCCTCTCAAGAATTTCATTCTTTTAAGAACTTTAGTGGACTTCTAGTAAAAAGCACACGAGGTTTTTAATTTTGATTTTTTTTATACTTGTCTGTACACAATATTTTTTTTCTCAATTTCTTATGTGTTATTTCTTAAAAAAAAAGAGTTAAAAAGTTTGGAAAATCTTGTACAGTTTTGTAACAGTAAAAATACAATCTGCTTGTGACTGGTCTCGTAGAGAAACTCTTTGGACACATCACATCACATCTAAACAGTAAGATACATATCTTCAGCTGATTATGCAACAATAGAACAAGTGAGAAATCGGCCTACGTATTCTGGTTCCTACTATTTGCGCAAGATACATATTTGTTACTTGTATATGTGTACAAGATTAGTTCCAAACAATTTTCGTCCGGTATTCTTTTCCTCAAATCTTTATTATCAGCTTATGAAAAGGTGCAGTTTTAGCGTAAAAATTTGAACCTGGTTCACTGCAATATTACTTTTATGCACGCAATATTGTGCAATTTAGGACCAATCATAGGAGGAAATATAATCCGACAAGAATTGTATATAATCCATGTAATCTGACAAGTAGTGTAGATAATCTGACAAGAATTGTACATAATCTGACAAGAGTTACTCTGACAAGAGTTGAAAATCTCAGGAGCGTTTTGTATTAGAGTTATGTCCTAATTAGAGGTTTCATGCTGAAGTTGTAAGCTGTTAAGTTAAAACTGACTCAAGATTCTAATAGACCAGTGTTTGGTCTTTCTTGCCTTTGAGCATGCTGAATGTTGTAACTTTTCTTGTGATTTGTTTGTGTATTCTAAAAAGAAAGAATGTCATATTATGTGTCCATTTGGATAGTGACTTAGAACCAATACATAGTTTAAAAATATTTGTGTCAATCCTACATTCCCTTGAATTACTGTTCTGAAGTACCGGTATTATATAAAGTTGTTGCCTTTTATTCATTTTGTATTGAGACTGGAACCCTTATGTAGGATATTTAGATCTTAGAGTAAGAATACTTGTATGGCTGAAATGTGGAAGCAAATTAAGACTATTATAGAGGCAATAAGCCATTTGCTAAGGAACATGCAAGTTCCAAATACTGCATGTTATAAACAGCATGTTTCAAACAGAGTATTTATTAATTTTTTTTTTTTTTAGCAGGGAATGGTTAGTTTGTAATCTAATTTCTTCATGTATAAAATATCAAGTTATGTAATTTCCTAGAATTTTTGTTGTTTATCAGTAGTGAGCAAACCGTCAGATAGGGACTTTGTTTGTACCTTTACGAGACTTTACTGTTGTGATGAACATGTTTTTAACATCCTTGCTTGTTAGTAATTATGTACATGTATTCTACTTTTCATGTCACTACTGCCTCTCTTTACATTATATTTTTCGTTCTCTGTTTTTGAGCACCATGCCAGTCGCTTTCATTTTTCGCATGTTTTCAGGGAGAAATGATCGACAGAATTGAATACAACGTAGAACAGTCTGTGGACTATATAGAAACTGCCAAAGCAGACACAAAAAAGGCTGTAAAGTACCAAAGCAAAGCACGACGGGTAAGTCCTCAGTTTATATTTTTCGCATCTTCCAATGATTTCAGGGTGACCTCATCGACACTATCGAGTTTCAAGTAACAAAAGCCGTGGATTACGTAGAAACTGCGAAAGCTGATACAAATAAGGCTAAACAGTACCAAAGCAAAGCTCGCAGGGTAAGTTTTGCGCATGCTGTTCGAAGAAAAAAATTCACCTGGACCAGAGTCCGTATTCGTAGTTTCCGTACTTACTACGTTTTTCGGCCACCAACACCTTTGTAGCAATTGCATGGAGTGGCTCCTAGCCGTTTACGTTTTGCGGTAGAGCCATTTTTACCTTACGGTTAGGCATGCAGTTTCTATGTATTTCCTATTTCCTTGGGGTGGCATGCAGCAACGCTATGCCATGCCAAGCCAAATGGAATCCTCAAGTGTTTCCCGCTAGTTGTCGCACACTGTTTAGTAGCACTTGATGTTAGCCATCAGGTTGATGTTTTTCTTCTTTTTTTTTTTAGAATATTTACCATCCTCAGTTAAAGTAACCTGTACAGTAAACTCCACTTGGTGTGTAATGTCCATTTAACAGAACACTTAGTGTTTTACCACACAGAAACCTATCTATTACTGAAATCATGAAAATATGTACATTCACAACATTCACTTCATACCCTCTCGACTATTTGTGTTAACTATATTAAACATTAACCCTTTTTGCATGTTTTGTGGATAAACAAATTCTCAGGAATTTTGTTCCTTTAACATTTAACCATATATTCCACCAGGCAGAATTTCACTTTTAGGTTTTTATCATGTCTATTTCAAACAAAACTAAATGGCTAACCAACTTGAGTTAAAGAAAAATAGTTTGATAGTTTTAAAACCTTCCTATGCATATCCAAAGAGATTCATCAGTTTGGTAGGATAACAAAACGAGAGAGTTCATTTGTCACAAACAGTAGTTTGGTTCTCCTTGTGAGACTTTCGTCCACTCTGTTCAGTGAAC
>JAAUYG010134381.1_pt1 | contig 17566 bp, 6 predicted proteins | sample 7278091 | NCBI WGS metagenome assembly JAAUYG01 (sample SAMN14350201, study PRJNA611818) | marine sediment metagenome | isolation source: surface marine sediment (0.6m) | place: French Polynesia: Moorea | collected 2018-08
ACACGTACACACCAAGAACCATTCATTAAAGATTGCAGTAGGCTGAAACTTATTATCTACTTTGTTCCATAGGCTAATGTAGTCATTTGAGACCCGGCTCTACTCCAGATTTTCATTTCATCAGCCTTCACAAAGTTCCTTTGTTGAATTTGTTAAATTTTTAATTTTTAATTGTTTTATGAAATTTTAACAATGGGGAAGTCCTAAAACTTTAGAAAACCTGGAAGACGGCTGATAGTAAAGCGAAAAGACAGGAAAAAGATCAGAGAAGACTTGAAATAATTCGAACGCGATATGTAGGAACATCATTTTGAAAAAGTTCACGCCATGTGGTCTCAAGTTCACGAAAATGAAAATGAAATAATTGTTAAAATGAAAAAAAGGAGGACATTAAGACAAAATATATAAAAGTTTCAAAACCCCATGTACCTTTACACCCTGCTTGATGACAGCTCTGCAACGTAAACCAAAGGCAGAGAACGTTACAAATAATTAAGATGAAGAGACGTTTGATTTTTCCTTTTATTTTATTTATTGTAACCACCAATCCAAGTGTAACAGGATTTTATTTCCTGGGCGGAACACATTGCATCGTAGTTCGCTATTTTATCTCTGGGCACTGCAAAAATGTAGGCATAAGAGGTTCTCAGCGTGATCGCTACTTATATCCCATCCCAACTGTATTATAATGGCGGAGCCGGGATTATGGTTGGGATTCCCAGGTCTATAGCCTTGAACCTTCCTAATATATAAGCCTTTAAAAGGAATCCATCATAGTAGGGAAGGCCTCCAGCCCAACACAGGACTTTCTCCACCAAACATGCCCACAGACCTGAAATTATAAAAGGGGTCTCGTGATGGGAGGCACCTAAAATATTTCGCAACGCAGCAGATCAAGCGTTTTCCACGGAGCGAGGAAAGTCTTTCTCTTAAATCTAAAGCTGTTTCGAATACCTTCCACGCGGTTCCTGTGCTGAATGTGTGGATTTCTTTTCACTGTTTTAGATAAAACGTATGGGAAGGCATTTCGGAGATGCGTTAAAAATATGAAGAAAACCAAATGTAACTTCAGTTCCCGATTTTCAAAAGTTCCCAGGTAGCTTGTAACATTCCACACAAAATACCATTTAGAATTTTTAAATTATCATCTAGAATTTTTTTTAAACATCCAAATGCAACATTACACACAATGGTGGGAAAAATGAAAATTTGCATAATTTATTCAAAATGCGTAACCATATGAACAAAGTGGCTGAAAATTTGAACCTCTTCTTTTATATATGACGGCATGGGGGGGACTTTCGACTATTTAAAGTTAATTTTGAGGTCATTCAGTGTACATGTTCAATGTACTTTTGCAAAAGTAATTTTTCAAAACGCTATGCCTTCCGCAGTTACGCTTCTTTCCCTTTGAAAGTATCCATAAAGGATCATTCAGACAGTCCACACTAAAGGCATGCTTTATAATTTTCAAATTTAATGTTAAAAAAGAACATTGTATCTAACTGAAAAAAAAAGAAATCTTGCAGCACTTATCTCAAAACAAGAAATGGCAGTTAGTTACTGGTATTTAGTGCTCATAACCATGCAAGCAGTAGGTCTAAGTCAAATGCCCTCAAAACCGTTGTATAACACATAACAGTACTACAGTTGCATAACAGCAGTATTAAGATAAGATCAGAAGATTTTATTACCTTTGCAACCGTAATTTTGAACTGAATTTGTGAAACAGTAGTAGTAGTAGTACATGTAGTAGTAGTAGTAGTAGTAGTAGTAGTAGTAGTAGTAGTTGTTGTTGTTGTTGTTGTAGCAACAGCAGTAGTAGTAGTAGCAGCAATAGTATTCTGAAATTTAATCTGTGAGGTTTTATTCTTTTATTTTGAAATCCACATCGAATCCGTATTTATTTTTTTCCTTAGAGCCTAGAAAAAGTTAAAAACAAGGAGACCATATGGGTCCAGTCTGAAGCATGTGTACAACATGTCTAAACTGCAAGCCAAGAGACATTGTTTGCAACAAAACAACTATCATATGCGGACTGTCATATGACTCACTCGCCCTCAGCCATGGGGCATGCACCCAAATCACATTTTGCCTCTGATCACCGCTCCGGCAAATATCATTACATTTCCACCAGAACGAGGCGGTTTCCCTTGACAACGGTTACCCCGGTACCTTCGTTGTCTCTGCTTCCCCAAACTTACCCCCTGAGGCTAGACGTGACGCGATACTGGGATGGGGTTGGGTGGTCTTGGGATGCCGTTTGGGGTGGACTGGGGGGGAGGGGGAGGGAGGGGTGGACTGGGCGTTAGGTCTATGATTTGAATGGCAGACATGCTGTAATTGGCAGGAATAAGATTGTCTAGCTTAAATTGGATGCCTCATCAGTCCTCGTACTTCAAACCAGAGGCGGACGCAAGGCGAGTGGAACGACTTTATATAAGTGAACTGCGTAGGGGAAAGGCAGGATGTTTCCACCGTTGGCTAAAAAGGTGTCAGAAGATCAGATTTTAGTTTCTGGGTTCAAGGTCTCATATGTCTAAGTAGGTGGGTTTTCGTAAATGTAGAATAAGGAATGGAGACTTAACTTTAAACGGTGATATATGTTTAGGTTTTGTACGTGAATTGCCTAAAATTGCAAATTCTATTTATATCTTTAGTGTTTTAAAAATACCACTAATGTAATAATTCTGCTTCATCATCATCATCATCATCATCATCATCATCATCATCATCATCATCATCATCATCATCATCATCACCAGCAGCAGCAGCACAGCAGCAAAGATAGTAGTTACTGCGTTGTAGTAGTCGTTACTACGTTGATGCTGTGTTTGCTGTTTCCATTATTATAGGCGAGGGTGTCAAATGCAGTTTTGCATTCCAGACAAAGAGAAGATTTGCACCAGTTTTATATCTGTCACTACCCCACGACATAGTCACAGAAACAGGAATGTCTCCGAAAACAAGCAATGGTAACTAATACGGCTTTATTAGCTTTGTTACCAGCATAAGCCCGGTGTATAAGGTTTAATATTTCACAGTATCTCCCCTATGTCAAAGTCTGAGGACATGGGAGACTTACATCCAATTATCTGATTATACAGTGACAGAACTTGGACCGGCTGTCGCTCGTTATTGGCCACGAGGGCATCAACTGGGCTATCCATACCCTGTGTCATTCTATGGATGTCCTCAAGCCCCAGGATAAATGTTGACCGTGGGGGCTAGACAGGGGTCCCACCAGCCCATTCATTTGATGTGACCAGGGCTGCGCTGCCCGAAAATGCTCAGGTTGATGCTTCCGTCTTACGTTAAGATCATGGATTTATTCGTAGGTACTGTGTAACCAGCTAAGTCTGCATTGTTAAAGCACGGTACATATTGTGCTTGTTACCGAATTATGTAGTCACTTTATGTAACGTCATTCAACCATGGCATTTGGCAGATTACCCCCTTGTTTGTTAAGAAGAAATCACACCGTACGTACATGTATATATTTACCAAAATAATAAAAGTCCATGTTTAAAAATATTAAGAATATTAATTTTCTTTTTGAGTGTCCGTTACTTACAGGTCACGTGATTAAATACACACCAAACATACCGTACTTATTTTTGTCCCAAAACACCTTACACAATCATTCGATTTATTCTTCTTCTTTTTTTTTTAATTTACTTTTTTTTTTAAATTTTATTTATTTATTTATTTTGTAACAAGTCTGTAACAAGCTGCGCGATTGGCTATTTCAAAATGATCGCATTTTGTTTATGTATCTTGAGAAGCACAGCCCGGGGTTGCTTTGCCATCATCTACAGGTTATCCGACCAATGGGCAGGCAGGGTGCAAAATGACAAGCTTGCCAGCGATATGGGTTTTCTGGAGGTTCTTTATCACCCCTCTGGTCAAACATAGCGACAGCTGGTGGAGGGGAGGGGGGGGGGGGGTACAGAGTTATGTCGCTCCCTGTCGAATACAGCAATGGTTACCTCTGCCGCTTCTTCTATTAAGAAAAGCGTTGCAGGCTTCTGTTGACAAGGGACTGGAGGCAACCATCGCGACATATTACATTTTACAAGCGACCATTTATCTTTATTTACCATGTAGTCGTCTGCACTTTATAGGTGGGTATTTTCACGGAACTGCGCTGAAGTTGAAGTGAGAGTCGATTGTCTACAAAAATAGTTCGACTGACGCGGTTATGTGTCGTCTGCTCGCCCTGTGACCACATGTTATGACAGGGTGACTATCAGTAGTCATTGGGTTCAGACTGAGTTAGTCACGCGAAGGGTTTAGGGTTAATGTCCCAAGAAAGATAATGCGCGGCTGTAAGGAGGAGGGGGGGGGGGGCAACATACGCGAGATACATACACATCAATCATACGCATTTTAGACATGCAGGTCTGAGAGATGAACAGGACCCTTGTTCCTGGTATGCTCGCTCAATTGAGACATTGCTTTTACGATAGGGCATTGAAGTCGGGAATGATTCGTGTTTTACGAAGGCATTCCGCCTTTTAGACAACTACAGAAGGACAGCTTTGGATGTGAGCGTGACTGTGTGCGAGGCAATTTTTGATCTCTTGAAGACCGAACAAAACTGCGCCGAGCGTTTTGGAATATCGGCTGGTCCATGGGACAGAGACGTGTCTGCTTGGAGACAAAGAAAAAGAAGAAATATTCTTGAAATATTTAATAATGTAATTTCTATAGTCCTAAACACGATCGCATGGTCCTCTACATTTGTAGTGTTTAGCTTGCATTTTCTTTGTGTAACTGCAAATATATAGCAGTCTTTATTGCTGCTGAGTCTTAAACTCGGTCGACTTTGATTTTGGCCAGTACTTTGTTGCAGGCGCCACAGAAAAAATAACCCCAAAGCAAATGTATCATGTTTGATCAATAGTACAAAATCTTTTTTGGCATAGTGAAGAGAACTTGGACGTCACTTGTCTAGTGAGTGGGACTGTGTGATGTGTCGAGCTGAAGAAACAAATTGGTTGTGATCTCAATGTAGGTTCTTGCACAAACAATTTTTAGACGTCTCTTTTTATCCACAACGATTGTGTACGTATGATTTGTTTGGTACCACGCCAATCCGTTCAGCAAAGATTTTGGCCACCTATATCTGAGTTCAAAATCAAGATTCCCATTAATCGTCCAGGAGACACACAGATTGACTTATTGCTTATTTAGAGTAAAAAAACGTAGAATTTCACTTGTAGTTAATCAGTAGCACAGATAATTACAAATCACATAATGTTCGTCACTAAAAAAGTAAATACTGTGGCTGCTATCCTTTGTATTCATGAAATTCTGCTGAGGAAAGACTACATAAATGCTATTTTTATTTTTATCAGCAGCACAACGTGGAGTCATGTACTGCACTTACACCTGGTATTTAAATGCTATTTGTCGAGTACTTTTATATACTTGGTCATATCTAATCCCAGAATAATTGTACTTTCAACCAAAATACTGGAATTACCAATTACATTCATGTACTCACTAAATAACGTTCAAAATAGTACCTTGTACTGTTACACATGTAGGTAGAAAGAATACTACCCCTTAGTCCAATTTCACCTGCTGCAGAACATCAACAAACAATGTTTAGGCGCCATGGCAAAATGCTGCTCCAAAATATCAATGGAATGGCAATTAAATTACATTTAACTATGGCTTACAGGATTAGCATGTATTTGTCATTGCATAAATAATGAGTTGGCCGATTTCATCTGTCCGCTTTTCTTTCAAAACAGATGGCTCTTCAATGCTAGACACACAGACTTTCACCACAATGGTAGGAGGATTGGCTGATACTACACAAGCCTCTGTGTCTGATTATCCTTCGGGTTTGGCCTGTTCAGCAGCCTGACCAGGTAACTATTAACTTGTGATTACAAAATGGAAGGCCATAAACGCGACTTGATTCTTTATGAGAAGGGGTGGGGGTAGTATGAAATTTCGTTTAATTGAAAAGGGTATAAGTATAATGCTTATAATGATGAAACATGGGTACCCAGTTCTGATGCAAGCATATAAAATGTACATCGAGACAACCGCTGCCAATATAACCACCACTGGGCCACCCTAACGAACCCTTGGTGATTTCCTTTTGCACAGAACGTCGACAAAATTGAGCTCAACACCAGGGGTGCATTCAAGGTGTTACAGCACTGTCCATTCACAAAGGATTTATGGCATGGGCGACGCCCAGAGGAGATGGATGTCGTGCCGTGGGAGTCTGGATCGTTATTCCTTTGAGGCGAGTGGAGAGGAGGGAAACCCGACTACAGGAGAACACGGAAAGCAGAGACGGCAAAATAATGCGACATTTCTATGGGCACAAGACAGACGAGAGGCAATTTATCACTGCAATACTCAGACTACAAAAGAGGAATATATTATTTATAATCGTCATTGATGTCAGGGTTCTACTTGACATCATTAGAATGAGAGGGCAATAGGTCACACCGCAGCCCAAACTACAGTAGTGAATCAGTCTTGAAGTACTCAAGTCTGAAGTAATACTTCTGCAGAACAAAGAAAGATCATTGCATAGTAGGGACAAAATCAAATCGAATGATCCATGGCGTTAACCGTCCTGGAAACAAAGAGTACATCCGAGTTATGAAAGCACTCGTGGTGAAAATCGTTGTCGGCCTAAATACTGCTAGTCTGTGGACCTGCCCGTCTGATAGTGCTGCAAACCAACCAAAGAATCCAAGTAGGAATGCGACAGCTCCTTGGTCCATTCGCTCATAACACACGTTCCTTCAAACGCCACGGGAAGAAATTCCTGCGCATATACTATATGACGTCAATCTTTCCTACTAATGTAACTGAAAATTCGGAGCTAAATATAACATTATTAACTAGCAAAACAACAAGTATCTGAATAATGCTTTAGGTGTACTCAGTTCACAACTGATTCAGCGTGTTTGTTGTTAGTAAATTATATGTGTATGATGTGTCATTATCGAGTGCATTTGACTTACCTAGTCTGTGTCCCAAAGCCCCGGATGTGAAAAGGATCGTGACGTTGAACGTCATGCAGGCCATAAAAATGGCTGCCAGGTGGAGAAAGTTATGTTCGGTCACCGACATCTTGACTGTTCAATGGATGGCTGCCTTCACCGACAACTCACGCCTCGGCCGTCCCCGGCCGGCCAACAACTGCAAAGTCCGGTTACGTAGTCCTTTCCATCGGCGAAGTGGTAGTCCCGAAGAACACACGCAGTTAGCCAGCGTCGCTCCACTTTCGTCCCGGGTTGTCTCTAATGAAATGCCTGTGCTGCATTTTTGTTTCCGCGTCTGAGTGCTGGGAGGGAGAATCGATGGTGTCTGCTACCTCTGTAACCAAGTAGGTATCCACTCGGCTTGCCTTGACTCGCTAGACTCACAGCTAACGACATTTGCCATCGGCGGGAGGCTCCGCACCCTAAAAAATAAAGACACAAATTAGAGCGCTCTAACGTGGGTACCGCGTGTTATCGAGTGGGGACATTGACGCCCATCCATTGATTTGTCCTGGATTTTCTGGCATGAAACATTTTGAGGACCTGTGATTATACCGAGCATATCAATCCGAAATTGAATTTCAAATCCGGTACAGCCTGAAATCCACGCCCATGTTATGACAATGACAACAGTATTATCTTTCAGTCTGTGCGATTTTGGTTTCTAAAAGAAATAATTCCTCTTTTTGTGACGATTTTAGTGACCTTTCGCTTTAGACTTACAGCCGGATGGGCTAGCACACGACATAGGATCATCATGTCTGGCCTCCTGGCATGGTCCCTGGCACAATACCACAAAGTCATTGCTTTTTTTCCCTCATTCAGATTTAGTTTTGTCCGATTATCCGCGGCGAAGAAGCATCACATGCACTGAAGTTCGGTTGGTCGCTATCGGCTTCCTCTACCTCCCACGGAAACGAGCTGTGAGGCCATTATCCGGTGATTACGTATCTTTTTGCCCTTCGACTTCTGCAGTCCGTGCGGGGAATTCCTCTTGGAGTGCTATCACCGCGGATTCCCCGTCGACTTCTGTCGGTGTCGCCGCCAACCCGCAAGCAGACTAACGAGCCTGGGCTATTGTTTTCCCACCGGCAGTAGAAGCACCGCAGCCTATGGCCTTACCAGCCTCCACGGCAGCAGCAGCACCGGCAGCAGCATTGCCATTGCTGAGGCAATGCCGCCAGGCGGTAATTATCATATGTCCAGGCCCTGTTGGCATATGGAGGCTGCCGATAATCCACCACTATGCAGATCCTTCCATAACAGTCCGATGCTTCCATCGGTGATAAACGAGCGACCCCTAATCCCATCCAGTTCCACCTTCTGATTTTGTTTCCCCGGAGCCCAGTAAGACTGCTTCATCAAACGGCGATAAATTTGGAGAACAAACAGGGTGGCTCATTCATTAGCCGCTCGCCTTGCTATATATACCTCTTTCCCTGCATGCGATTTTTATTGTGCGGCGTCTTCTTAGGAATTTTAACTGTTAATCCCAAAGTGGGTTGAACCTACATGCCAATGGTTTATTTGTACGATCTGTAATCTTAATTGTAATCTGTGTGCTTTTATGAAACTATACTATTAAGATGATGCTGTACTTTAGCGAGTGCTACTGCTTCTGCTACTACTACCACCACCACTATTACTGCTGCTGCTGCTGCTACTACTACTACTACTACTACTACTACTACTACTACTACTACTACTACTACTACTACTGCTGCTGCTGCTGCTGCTGCTACCTCTATTATTACTTCTGTTTGTCTTGTATTGAGTCTATTGTACGGCTAAACGTACATCTGCAATAGGTTAAAAAATCTTCCCACGTGAAGGATTTTAAAGTTACAGAAACCAGTGCTTTACTACACATATTATCCTGTTGCCAGCAAACATCAATTTGCGGTTCTCCATGGTTTATTTTTTCATGAATCCCCCTATACATATCATCTTCCTTGAGGAATGTTATATCCATGCTAACAGTCAACTAAAACAAGTCATATACATAATTATAAGGTTTAAAAATGTAAACAGGCTGTGAGCTTGTGGTATTAAAGTGACCAATCATTCAACTAATTCTGTAGAGTAACACATATTTCTAATGCCATATCTATCCTTTGCAGGGAAATTATACTGTGACCTGCTCTGCAAATGTCGTCGAGGCACCACAACAGTGACGAGGGACAACACCCTGCAGAGGAGCAGCCTACGAGGCAGCGTGGCAGGAGGGGCCGAGCGGTCTGGCAGCAAACGATTCTTCTGGTTCCGTAGCTCCAGTTTCCGGAAGTCCCCGTCCCCTCACCGTCGGGCGGTGGGCTGTGATGCTGCGGCTTCCACCCAACTCAGTCAGCTGCTGCATGGGAAGGAACCCGTAGACGGCGGAATAGAGCTACTGGAGACAGATGACAACTGTAATGAGACAGCTTTGTGACACACGGGGCCCGTCGATCAACCACCCCGCGGTTCAACCTGATGGAACATTCGCGTCAATATGATGCAACTGGTCCGTAGAAACATGAAAAAAAAATGATAAAACTTGTTGGTTAATGTATCGGTAAAACACCAGAAAAAACTGGTATAAAGTTAAGTGGTTCATTCCGTCTCATCTCCGTCGTTAACCGGCCTCAAACGATACCTACCGTATTGGAGAATATCGTCAGCTAAAATCTGAAATCACCTCTCTCGTGAAAAAATCTTCATACATTGTAATTGGCAGGTGTGCAACGTTGTCATGGCTCTTGGCCTGTTGCAATAACTAAACGCGCGCTTGTTTAAATAGAGTTTTGACAGTGATACTCTACTAAAATGGGCTCTTCGCGGGGCTTTTTATGTGTAATATAAGGCTTAAAATTACGCAATATCAATCTGAAATGTAATGTTCAACGCCTATACAATAATAGAAGTATGGAACGAGTTCATGAAGTACTTGTGATATGACCTTATCACTGGCAAGGTGGAACTCGCACGTTCGTCCCCGCTGCGACCTTGACTAGTCCATACACCAATGCTTTAGCGCGCTTTTTTCGGCAAGACAGTATAGTAAATGCACACAATCGTGCAACTACTGTCACACATAACAACTGTCAGTAGCATTGCATTGTTTGAATGGCACGATTGCGCATTGGATCTTTCTGATACGTCAAAATATTTGGAAAACCTTTCCATGCCTCATGTTGTTATAATGCTACATGGTTATTGTATGTAAGTGAAGGGTATTATTGTTTCTCGTATTTCTGGTTCATGTGAGTCGTCTGGTTAGTGCATATCCAGTTTACATCCAACTCTTTAATATATAGGGTCCTAGTGTTGGCGTCCTTTTTGTCTCGGCTGAATACACAACCAGAATGGAATTAGCCTGATGAAAATGAATAGAAAGAGACTACCTTTGTTCGTATCACTACTTCAAAATGATGTACTTGGATGTACCCGAACAGGGCTTTAGTAAAGTATGCAATACTTTATAACATTAGTGACCATTTTTTGCTCTGCTTGACATTTTAGCTCTGCTTGACTGTGTCAGAAGAGCTCATAAAATCGAAATTCGCCCCTGGTCCGTCCGTCCGTCTGCGTCGTAATTATCTCTGAACCTATTCCACGGATTTGTAGTTGGTTGCTTTGGGCAATACACCTGGGGAACGTTTTGAAATGTGACGAAAACACGTTTTCTCATTTCTACACATCTTTTTTCCCTTTTCGTTAACATGGGACCCTATAGGAGCAAACATTTCAGACCGCTACTCCTACAAATTGCGGCCAAAAGTTCTCTTGAATTTATTTTCTTTTCTATGTTCCTCGCAAAACCACGTTTCAGATTCTTGAACGTTTTGAAACTTGATATTTTAACGATTGTTTTTTTTTTCGTTAACAGGGAACCCAAGGAGAGAAAATGAGGGAAATGAGAGAAAAAATTCAAAACGCTACTCCTACAAATTGCAGTTAAACGTTTTCAAATTTGTTCTGAATTTTTCTCCCAGTGGTTGTCCAAGTAGAGTTTTTTTTTATTTAGAGTTTCTGATTTTTAATGGTTTTTTTTCGAAAATTTTTCATTATTGCAGCTCATCCGTAGTGAAGCAGAGTGCAAAAGGTCTATGGACCTCATGTTAGCATTAGTGGCTAAGCTTGAATTTCGGCTTAAGAACAACTTAGAATTTTGAAAATCCCAATGTTGTTTCAGTTTATGTGTGTTCACTCATATAAAACGGCCTTCCACTTTTGACCACGCCGTTAAATCGAGAAAACAGATTACATTGGCCACGATTACCCTTAAATTACGATTAGGCCCGGTTACTAGTAAATGACACAACAAATTTCCATGATTACAATTGATTACGATTATAAATAATTATGATTAACTTACTTCCCAGAAGCTTGGCTCGAATATTCATGCAAACGGCGGAGATTGATAAGCTAAGGGACATTTATTTATTTTGTTGGTTGCATGCCTAATCATAGAATTCAGAGATGTCCTGCTATGTTCCAGGTATCTACCTCGCTGTTCTTCGAATAAGAAATATAACAGCCAAGCGTAGTACCGCCCAGCCTTCTGGGGTCTGATATCACAGAGAAAAGAAGTGTTCGATTGCTTTTTTACCAAAAGATTCAATTACATTTTGCATGTATTTAGTAATCGATTCGTCGCCAAAATGTTATATATTGTGTTGATGAATAAAGGCGTTTTTCGTTGTTATCCTATATGATTTACTGTTTGTCATACAAGGCAACACTGACGTCATCCAGACAGAAACGTGTTCACTACTGACCCACTTGGTTTATTTTGTGGATAAGTATTAATACTTGGCCCGTATTAACCACAAAGACAACGACTGTTACTGTCCACATTCCACATTACATTTAGCAAATTTAATTGTACAAAAACTGTAGAACAGGATTCCATGCATTTGTTAAAATATAACAGGCCAGAAAATACATGTCACGGCATAGTCGAAGACCTACAACTTCCCAGATATCAAAAGTTTAATGATGGTTTGTGGCCTCCTGTAACAGAAACGCAGCAAATGTTCGCATTAATTCCTGGGATGAAATTGGGGGGAGGCAAAGTAGAAGCTAACGTTAAAGGCTTTTAGATTGGAGCATATCCTGGTGAGGATGCTTAAGCATCAAGCTAGGCCATCAGTTGCACCATCCATTCCACCCAAGGCTTCGATTGACACTCAAATGGCAAACGCTCTATTGGGGAAACGGACAACCGCTGTGATGGGTAAACTTTCCAAATGTCTTTTGGGACTGTAGTTGATCAAATATCACACACGCACACTTGCAGATAACAAAAGAAAAGACCACGAAGCTAAAGTTAGCCCTATGCATGGAATGGCACGATTCGACTGTATAAAATTGCATTTACATCTTGGCATCATCTATATGCCATTCGGTTTTTCATGAAAGCAGCTGATGGAAAAGCGCCGTTCCGAAATACACAATATAAGTGCAATCATATACCCAGGAAAGACATTTGTGTCACCAGGGAATATTTTAAAGTCTATTCAGGGGGCGCAGTCTGAGATCTCAAATGTTCCCAATGTGAATAATGTTTATCAGTTCAGACAAAAGAAGACTGTCATGGGCTAATACCGTTGATACCCACAGAACTTGGTTTCTTTTCCCCTTACCCTCTTGTTTATTTCTATGGTAACTGCAACCTAAATGGTATGGATGGTTTGGTGTATGACAGGTCTGGCAATTTTGACAAAGGTTACCTCACCTACAATAACGAATTACAATCTACCATGCCACATTTGTCGACACAAATGGATAATGACTCATACCCAGATAGGCTGCAACCTAGGAGAACAATTTATCAATACTCTGTCTGAATCTCTCATTGTGGACAAAAGCCCATCCATTAGGGCAACATTTTAAAATAAAATCCCATTATGTGGGAAGTATTTTCCCACCGGTGAGATGGGTTCGGCAGTCCCTTCTTTTCAAACCGTTGATTGATTGTCAAGCTAGTTGCGTCTGCGATTGCCAAGTTCCATGTAAATGCGGTAACAATGGGAAAGCGCTCTGTCTTCCTTTGTATTTTTGTCGTCTCGACCAAGACGATTTATGTACTGTCCGCGGTGAGGTAGGTTTCAGCGGCTTATTATCATAACGAAATGCCGTGAGTTCCTAGTCTAAAGGACATACAAAAATGCCTTCGCTATTGATCACACAATGCAAGATATGTGCACTAGTGTATGAACCATATACTAGTGCAAATATTTCGAGAAGCTTTTTATGGGTCTGTACACTTCTGGAGCCTAGTCAGTGCACACTTCAACTAGACATTGGCTGGGATAGGACAAGCCGGAACTAACCAATTGCATCAGGAATGGTTGGAAACTTTATTTTATTGAAATGACAAATATGAAGACCACAGTGGAAATTATTAACATGAAATAAACTGATATAACAGATATTACCGCAGTGTGCAGGTTGAGACAGAAAACAGGGGAACGCAGGCAACCTTATGCAGCCAAGTCTCGTAAGCCTGAAATAAAATCTGAGGAAAGCTTGCAGTGGTTTACGGAGAAGTTTTAAGTCTGCAAGTACTTATGATGTACAAAGAATGATCTTTCTGTGATATCTGCGTCCTCAAAGCTCTGGGATATGTTATGGCACCTTTAGTATGATATAATTAGCTGATGTAAAAATGGGGTCGAAAAGAGAGTTAATTAAAATTACGGGGTGAGAGATGTGTGACGGTGGGCTCCATTTTTCAAAAGCCACACCCAAGCTGACGTTACATATGCTAAGACGAAGTAAATACGTCAAACTGACTGAGCAGATAAGGCGGATGTAGGAACAAAAGTTATACACCGATTAGTTTCCATGTTGTAGGCCTAGTATAAGTCTTTGCGTGTAGAATAACAAATACCTAAATTAAGGCACAAAGTGTGTGTGTGTGGGGGGGGGGAAGTCATGCTTAAAAATTCATTTAAAGTATAGTCTGGCTGTTGTATTTATTTTGAAAGCCCAAGGTATGTAGAAGGCGCATGTATCTGTAAGCATTGGATATTTCGAAGAAAAACGCCTTGGTACATGTAAGTAAAATTGCTGTACAATATAGATTGGACGGATTACATTCATGTACATATATTCAACTAGTTTAAAACAACCCCATTCTACGGTGGCCCATACGCGACTACAGTAATACACACCTCAGGATATTCGTGAATGTATGTTCTGGGACCTCATACATACACAAATACACTATTCTCAGACACACACAAAAATACAAAAACACATAATATACAAAACTACAAAAACGCAAAAATAAAAACACAAAAATACAAAAACGCGAAATACAAAAACACATACTTTGCAGCTACACAGGTTTATGGCCTATAGCAAATTGCTAAATCCATTAAAACAACCCTTTGGAGTTTTTTTTTCGGTTACTGTGTGACGTACATTGGTGCTGGTGAAACGATTGAGCACGTGGAACTGATTTATTTTAAATGTATTCTTATATATATATATATATATGACGCTTCTGATTGCGTACTGGTGTGTTGTTGTTTTTTCTGCGGTCAGCTGTGTTCAAAAATAGACCATCCAAGAAGAATCCTTTTCGCGATAATTTTTTTCAATGGATATCGATAAGACTAGTTGAAGTACCTGAGGGAAACCAATGTTGCTGCTCAAATAGAAGCACTGTTTGAAAAATAATGCAATCTTACACGCACTTCAGGCAATATTTTGTAAAGAGCTTCATGCTATTTATTATTTTTCCAAAATAAGCTTGATAACGCCCCCCCCCCACCCCCCCCCTCCCTCCCTTCAACCCCAGGGCAGGAGTAATAAATCCGATCTACTAATACTTACTGGCAGCAGGTCTTAATGACCTCACCCCAGCTCAACCAAAAAGGGAAGGGGGGGGGGGGCGTAAGCAATTAAGCAATGTATTCTAGACCATAAACTTGCGCAGGTGCAAAGTTTTATTTTGTATACGTGTTTTTTTTTTGTGTGACAATTTGTATTTTGTGTATTTTTGTGGTTTTGTATTTTTTTCTGAGAACAGTGTACTTGTGCATGCATGTACGAAGTCCCAAAACATACATTCACGCCTATTCTGAGGTGTATATTAGTATAGTCACGTATGGGCCATCGTACTATATCCTCAGAGGTGTACTGCAAATTGCAATCCAATATTTCTCCCCTATATTTCAGAGAAAGGCTACACCGTAAATAACTATAATTAAATCTAGTAAATAAATGCAGCTATTACTAATTATCTACCAGTAATTGGGAGGAATGACTGTGGGAGCGACGGTTGAGTGAGGGTTGCTATTGTTGCGATTGAATGATGTGCTCTGGAACTAAAATCACTCCCCTGAGGCACTGGCTTCCATATAATTGCATTCCTTAAGTCCATTGTTGCCCGTTTTTCAGCTGAAGCTGATGTTATTACATCTCGATGTGTTTTCTGTGGGAGCCTCCGGTAATGTGACAATACGGGGTTTGTGGCATGCGATACCAGCTTTATTAAGACACGGTAGATCACGTTTGATGCGTTTCCAGGCAACCATTATTGCTACTTGCGACAGGACATGCGAAGAAATCCCTTGCTTCAAATGGGTAATAGGGGTTTCAGTTAATCTTTCATTATATTTTTGTGTGTAGGCAAGGGGAAAACAATGAAATAGCAAAATTATAGCAGGATTAATGGTTTGATTGCTTGTTAAAACGGGGAAAAAGTCTGGTCTAGAATAATTGGCTTGATTTCTGTCGGAGGTAGAGGTTCAACTTGGATAATTGTCCCGTTCTCTTTGCAGTTGCAGTAATTGGATTGCTAGTAAACAAGCCTTTCAGGTCCTGTAACAATGCTAAACTGACAATTCTCAAGAGGCCACGATTCACGACGTTTGAATACCGTCAATCGATGAGTTCAGTAACTGCGGAAAATAACTTGTGACAGGTCACAAGACTGGCTCTAGATCATACATCGGGCGACATGCTCGCTCAGCGATAGGTCATTCCGCGGCTGTTAAAAGGCTAACGAGTTCGAGTCCATTCGGAAGCGGTTTATGTATCATCCCCCTGCTGGGACGCTGCTTGGTACAGTTTAACCAGCCGTCATTTTATATCCAGAAATATGGCCGAAATCCAATATCCCTCTCCACGTGTCATACTTGAATACTTCCCACTCAAACATTAGCATGCATAGTGGTCGTTCAAAGGACTTTACTATCTCTGAGTGTCCGCTCCGCTTGACCCTCTGCGTCAACATATCTATTAATTGATGCCACGCTGGCGTCCGTTGGCCGTAAAAGAAAGTGTTTAAAAGCATCAAGGAACACAACAAATTTTGTGGACAGGCGGCTTTCCACTTTATCTTCGGCAGCACTTTGTTTGTATTTGATTTTTTTTTAATTTTAGCTACTTTTGTTCGTTTTCGTTGGCATATAAATATATGACACGATGTTGCGGTGAACATGTCAAAACGCTACTTCTTTTGCTGCTATTTTTTTCTTCAAGAAAAATCTGGGGAAAAAAAAACAATGTAATGGGCCATAGACTTCGGGATTTTAACTAACCATTGCATCATGTGGGGAAATAAAAACTTTAATTAACTAGATAAAGCGAAGGGGAGGGAGAGTGAGGAACTGGATAAATATCCAATACATTAGGAGCAGTTTGGGCCTTAGACATATCCTACGGTGGCGTATTAGTGCCACATGTGAAAAAAGAAAAATAAGTTCTACGTAGGACTATACTTACTAAGTCCTACGTAGGAGATAATAGTAATATCCAGGCCATCTTTGGGATCATTTAGTCCTATCTCCACTGCAGCTTTTGGCTTCTTTAAATTAAATAATTTCGTACAAGTTCTATGTGGTGGTCTAAATAAATAACGTTGGGAATTTTATAACATTTATAGAACTTTACAGGGAAAAAGTATTTTACCATTCTGCAATATGGGGAAATGAACTTGGTGTCAAAAAGAAGGACATTTGGGACTCAACGGGTAATCTATATATGTATTTAAGGTAATGACCTTTGATGCTTGAAGGTCATTTTGGATCATTCGATGTACGTTTTTGGAAGATCGGATTGTCAAAAGGCTACTCCTATGTTTCTTATTCACTTCCAACCAAACTTTCAGCCGAACTTATTCTTACAGAAGTTCCCTATGGCAGACCAACTAAATGCTAGGAATTCAAATTTTAAATTTAAATTTTAAGGCAAAATGCAATTATCAATAAGTCTAATGGGAAAATGAAAAAAATACAATTACCCAACAAGAGGTCCAAGGACCTTGGCGCTCTGCTTGACACCTGCAGTTGGTATGACAAATGGCAATTTTCTGAAGACTTACTATATTAAAAACTCATGAAATATAGGCCTTCAAAATGTGAGTGGCCTTGACATTGATCTTTCAAGGTCACTAAGGTAAAATATAAGCACATCATTAGATTCCGCATATATGCTTTTCTATTAATGTTTAATAGTAACATATAGCCTAACTCTGCTCCTTTATGATATATAAGGCTTCAAATTTGATGACCTTGAGTGACCTTGAAAGGTCAAATTCAAGGTCATCA
>JAAUYG010259020.1_pt1 | contig 17559 bp, 18 predicted proteins | sample 7278091 | NCBI WGS metagenome assembly JAAUYG01 (sample SAMN14350201, study PRJNA611818) | marine sediment metagenome | isolation source: surface marine sediment (0.6m) | place: French Polynesia: Moorea | collected 2018-08
GTAACTGCAGTATCCAAATAAGTCGCGACTTTCCGGGGAAACCAACTTTCCCTAGTAAGTCGTAGTGATTTCCCCGGATAATCACGATTTCCGGGAAAGTCGCTTAACAGCAGTGAACCTGTCAGTAACACCGTTTGCGGTCCTAACCAGCATCACTACAGAGTGTCAGTTACTATGTTCCACAGTCGAACCTCCTCTAACGAACACCTGTACGTGTGTATATAAAACAGCCTTCTCAAAAGGGCCACAATTTGCAGATCTCTAGCAAAGAGATATATTAAAATATATTTCCATGTTGATGATCCTGCATATAAAGACCACCTGTGTATAAGGACCACATAATATATGTTGGTCACCATCCATGCTACATGTAAGGTGGTCTTCATATACAGATAAAGGTTTAATTATATGTTTGTTTGTACTGCTTCTTGCTCGAACCAAACAAAGTTGGTATGCTTATGACCTTGAATACGAGTCACCGGAACGAACAACCTACTTGTACCCGAAGGACAGCGGTTGATGATCCTGTGTTGGGAGATGCTAGGGTTTGTGTAATTGCTGTTCGCTATCAAGCTATCGTTCCTGTGTAAGAAACACAGGACTGGGATTCCAGAACTGATGTCTGCGGCCACACAGTACGGATCTGATATACACAGGCTGAGGCACTCCACCTGAGACACCGTGTCTTGGTACTCGCCGTCCAGTGTTCCCACACCAGACAAGATGTCCCATTCTATTTCGCAGGCTGAAAACATATTCCATACACTGTGTATGCGAGTCATTGAAAACAACAAAAACAGGATAAGCGGAATAACATTATTTTGGGTTATATTTTTTATGGTTGCTCAGTGTATTCCATGCGCATTTTACATGCATCCGTGATATGTGTATATACGGATTTTCGTGAAAACACCAGTCCTACCTTCAGTTACTCCAGTCTGCATGGGTGATGTAACGGTCATTTCTGGAAGACAAATCAATGGACACCGAATTAAATTCATAGTTAAATAGAAAACTTTGTTTCTTACACACTTGCCGTATGGTACCTATATATATGTCGTGATGTGGGATGAATCTTCGTTATTAATTGGTCATGTGTTAACCAACAGATTATTGAACTCCCAAGCCAGAGCTTAGCATGCTTTGAGCTACTAGTCTTTTTATTCGTGGCTGCCTTCTCGCATTAAGATCATTCACATCAAACAAATTCACAGACAAAAAGCCATTGTTTCACATTTTTAAACGGTGAACATGGTTTCGTATGTATATCTTAAAGACAATCACATCTGTACACCACGGTAAATTGGGACAGATTTCCTATCAAATATCAACAACCTACCTACGTAGCTTAACATAGTTATTGTTTTTAAAGGTCAATTCTCACGCATCAGCCGCATCAGCGTGTTATATTGGAGTTCCGTAGGTTATATATTTTGTTAAAATGACTTGCGATAGGCGGAAGTTTACTAGTTTATTCCTAATGTTCTATACCTGTGGGGCATCTGTAGACCAGAACGTGTTGCGATATGATCTGGCTTGTGTAATTGATCCCCTGTAAGCTTTCGTTGGTGTGGAGGAAGCAAAGAAAAGGGGTTTGTGAGCCGAGGTCCACAGCTTTACACTGGGGATGGGCCAGGCACAGGTCGCGACACTCGTCCACAGAGTCTGCCGTCATAAACATCCCGCCCTGGGTACCGAGCCTTGGGATGATAAGCCACTCATCCTCGCAGTCTGGATAATGAAGGAAGCATATTACGCTCACTTGGAAGAAATTAGGAAGTATTAACGTTCACTTCGTGTGTCTCGAGAAGGTCATTAACATATATGCAAATAGTGAATACTTGATAAAAAAATGTACATGTAAGGACAAACGTAGAATGATGGTTGGAAGTTAAGAGTGTAATAGCTGTAATTGTTAAAACTTACCCGTGATTGCTGTAGTTGTATTCGCCATAGAAACTGTTGATTCTGTGGACAAAGTAGAAGAAATAATATTCAATATTAGACATTTGGATATAGTCTAAACTTGTATTAATACTAACAACTACATTGTATATTCAAACAGCTGTCGAGATCAGGCTTATTGCGGCTATTGTAATAGTATATTATTAGATTATAAGGTGTTTTATTCCTTTTATTTATCAATTTTTATTCTTTATGATCGATTTATTGTAAATGCAACTATGCGGTTGCCAATAAACGAATATCTTTAACTTATCTTATAACAACGCACTTAAACGAACGCCTTTGACACCACAATGCGTGGAAAAAAGACAACGGAAAGCCTTAACGTTCTGTCCAAACAGTAAGCTACAATGAAATAATAATGCAAACATAAATTCAATGAACTGATTCTGCTTTGATTGACTTTGTGTATCGACACATTCAGGTACATGTACATGAAATTCGTATTGCGTTATTAGTACAGCATTACCATCTGGACAGCGGCTAAGAAGCGTATGCCGGGCTATGATGGGGCTGGAGTAGTTCTCGTTAGCCAGCAGACTCTGATTGGTATGTATGTAACACAGGATGGGGAACTGTGAACTGGCGTCTATAGCCACGCAGTTTGGATCAGACAGACATAGGTCTCTGCAGGCTTCCAGAGAGTTCGCGTCCCGAAACTCTCCACCCGATGTGCCTAGGTTGGGTATGGTCTGCCATCGGACCTCGCACTCTGGAAAGAACGACAATTAGTATACAGGGAAACCCGTCAGTGGGGCCCAAAGAAAAACTCTTCTGGACGTTGAGGATGCCTTACCATCAGGGGCCGTTTTCTGCAAAAAAAACTTAAGTCCCATTTAACCACAGAAGAGACCATTACTCTGATGTTTTTTTGCAGAAACTGGCCCTATCTCATCTGGTCAGTTGGGTAAGGGCTGATGTAACTGTCCCGAATTCCAAGGTTGTCCAACCGCATACGAAAACTGTATTTTACACGGCTATATCATATTGAATACTGTAACCAGAATATGCTTTGTTCCTGCTCTGTTGTAATTTTACTCAGCTGCCAAATTGTTAAATCTGAGTGGGGGGTGTTCTCTTACCTTCCGGACAACGGTTCTGAATGATGTACTGCGACATGACTGGATTGGTGTAATTGTCATTGGAATGCAGACTCTGGTTGGTGTGAACTATGCAGATAGTGGGTGATATCGTGGTCACGTCCACAGCCACACAAGTGAGATCTTCCGCACACAGCGTCAAGCATTCTTCTATATCGGCAGCTGGTCTGAACTCCCCTCCCACTGTGCCGGTACTGGGTAAGACCTCCCACTCCACCTCACAGCCTGCCGGGTAAAGCAAAGGCCAGTCGTTATGATCTGTGTACGGAGGGATTAATACCACCCATTTGTCGAAAATACTTAAATGTAAGTCTAAGTGCCTTAATCCCCTAATCTGAACAAAGTGATTGGCTAAGAAGATGACCTACATGAAAGTCAAAATTCAAGATTTATTATTATTATTATTATTATTATTATTATTATTATTATTATTATTATTATTATTATTATTATTATTGTTAAAACCCCGACCCTATTTAAAACAGCCGAAGACGCCAAGAAAGTTTAGTGATATTTGGCACAGAAATAAAAATTATATAAGGCAATGTTCGAGAACTCCGGTCCAGTGGTCTTAAGGTGGTCTTTATTGTTAAACAATATAGCTCTGGTGGTGGGCGTCCAATAAGTGGTCTTCATTTTTGGCGTGGTCTTATGGTGGGATTTCACTATGCTGCCATGGGTGACACGTGTCTTGCCATGGTTATGGCGTTAAAACATCACGGTCCTGTCATTAGTTCATGATCAACTTGATTCAATTACTATAACGGTGAAAGATCAATACACTCTCACAAGAATCTACAGAAATTCTCGCTTCCGTGATGCTAAATGTTAGCCAGAATTTATACATTTACGGATGTGTACCACATATGAAGTCACGTTAAATATTGCAGAGAGTAACATACAGGTCTGCCAGAAGCATACATGCATACTTGAGGTTGAGATGGTTGTCATTTCAGCTAGGGCAGTGGTCATGTTGCTTTCTGAAACCGAAGACATTAATAACGTCCGGTGTCAGGTGTACTAGTATATATGTATCAAAAACGTACATGTATCATGCTGTACATTATATGGGTTTTAGTATCTCGACTAATCGTAAATCTTAATATATTTTCCCCAAGAACATATGTATTCGTTAGATTACTATCATAAGGTGCAAAGCATTCTCAACAAAGTATGACACTACGATAGCACAACTTATTACAACACGATGCACTTTGTACGGAAACAGGCTAAATATTTCAGCAACATACATTTGTAGCATGCTGTACATTATCTGGGTAGTATCTGGACTAATTGTCACAGAAAATCTTAAAATATTTTCCCCCTGAAAATGTGTATTCATTAGGTAGGTATCACAAGGGGCAAAGCATTCGCAACAAAGTAGGAGACTACGACACACATAAATTATTACAACACTATGCACTTTGTACGGAAACAGGCAGAATATTTCAGCAACCGTCTACACAAAGCTGACAGTTCCAAACCAAAGTTCCAAAGCCGACGACCGAAGACACGACTGCCATTGCACAAAAAGCCTCAAATATAATTTAACATTTTCATTTATCGAGAAGTTATGACCATATGCTATTGCAAGTTTGATTAGGATTCTTGTGTGTGCGCTTGTGTGCATAGAGATGATCACGTTTCCTCCATCTGCAGCTTGCACCAACACGCCTGCGGGTACAAGTTATTCTCAGTCCGTTATGGTAACACGAGGATTGCCAGTTTGGATAGGACTTGATGTATATATGGTTAGCCTACCTTCAGGGCATCTGCTCCGTATGATGTATTGGGACAGAAAAGCGCTGGTGAAGTTGTCGTTCGAGTAGAAGGTGTCGTTGGTATGTAGGAAGCACAGGGTGGGCTGAGACATGCCAGCATCCACAGCCACACACTCTGGATCACCGGCACAGACTGAGAGACAGTGCTCCACGGAGCTGGCTGCATGGAAAACCCCTCCCACGGTACCCATGTTAGGCAGGATGTCCCATGCCGGCTCACAATCTGAAATTAGGGCAGCAATGTACAGAGCTTACTAGGGATTTGCTTTCAGGATAACCTGATATTTCTGGACTATCTGTATGTGCTTGTACATGTACGAGACACAGCTCATCAGTAACGACCATATTGATCATTGCTATCACAAGTACTGCAATAACCATTTGCTCAGCACTATTGCTACTACTACTACTACTACTACTACTACTACTACTACTACTACTACTACTACTACTACTACCACAATACTACTACTACTACTACTACTGCTACTACCACTACTGCTGCTGCTGCTGCTGCTGTTGGGCCTATGCAAAGAAATGCAGATAATATAATATTTTATATAATTTACAAGTTCTGTGTGCAAAGAAATACATGGCTTTTTCTAACCTTTGAGACATCTGTTGAGCAGCCTATACTGGGTAATCACGGAGTTGTTATAACTTTCCTGTGACGTCAGACTGGCGTTGGTATGGAGGAAACAGAGCGCTGGCCCCGTCCCACTGACGTCAACAGCCACACAGTCTGGATCCGAAAGACATGTATCCAGACATTCTTCAACGGAGCTGGTCACCTGGAACTCCCCACCTAAAGTCCCCACGCCAGACGAGGACATCCACTGAACCTCGCATTCTGAACAGGGAACAACAGATAACGATATCTGATAGAACGGAACAATGGATACCCATTTGATACAGAGCCGGGATACAGAGTCGACCTGCTTAATACCCACTGGTCATGCACTAAATGTTTTACTCTATAGTTGCTTCATATCGTGCATGATTTAAAACGTCTGCATTTTAAGAATCCAGCACAGATACGCCATTATATTAAAAAGAAAAACTGACACGACCTCCATATTAATGTTGTTATAAAAGGCTCTAACGGCAACAATTGCCGGCACGGAAGATGGTGGTGTTCTGAGTGTGTGGGCTGGACTTCTCGGAAACACTTAAGTCCAAGTTCTGACCTTAACGCATCATATTGCTCAGATTAGCGACTTAAGTCAAACTTCGACTTAAGTATTTTCGAGAACTCCAGCCCTGGTCTTACCACTGATGTTTGATGTCGGAGGTGTTGAAATATCTGGGGAGAAAGACCTCAAAAATTAATATGCAATTTCTCGACAAACACTGTAATACATAAATTAATACATACTATAGTACATAATATTAATAGTAACATAGTAATACATAAAATCATATCGATAGACTTTAAGTGACATAATTCCAAGGTATCATACACAGTCATATTATTTACTGAGTTAAGTGCGACTATCTTTCTCAGCTGGAAATAACTTATTTTTGCTACATGCGCATTTGAAAAGCTGTGTCATGATACGATCAGTGTTTCTAGGAAATAACTTAGTTTAGTTTTTCAATACTGCTGCGCGGTTGAAAAGCTGAGTCATGACACTGTCTGTAGGTAATAACTTATTTTTCGTCACACTGATACTACACTTGAAAAACATTAGCTAAACATCAATACAGGGCTGGATGCATACCTGCTGTCACTGTGGCTGTGATGGATACAGAGGTTGCATTTGATGAAACATCTGAAAAGGCAAGTCCTGCGTGGTAAAATTAACGTTATATGTCTCATCTGGTGCGTACTTTAGTACTAGCTAATGCCACAGTATTCACTATTCGGTCGTATGGTGGTAGCCGCCATATTTAATTATCTGCCTCACCTGCAAACGATCTTTTATAATCATCATAAGACCATATCACGATATTGGGGTATCAATGCTTACACACTGCACTCAAAATATTGATCTTACTTGTAGGGCATCTGTTCAAGAGGACATACTGCGACACGAAGGTGCTGTTGTACATGCTGTTTGAGGTGATGGTGATGTTCGTATGGACGTAGCATAGGGGAATGAGTGTCCCCACGTCTACAGCCACACAGTCTGGGTTGACCACACATGTGGCTAGGCAGTCCTCCAAGGACGACACACTATGGAACGTACCGCCCTCGGTACCAGCATTCTCAGACACATCCCAGTCATTTACGCAGCCTGGGGTGAGACCAAGGGGAATGTTTGATAAGAGAAGTCAGCATCCGGTTGGTTGACATTGTTTAAGCTGATCGGTTTATCATTTTCTAGGCCGAGAACTTTCTTTTCACATTTTCTGCTTGGCCAACAACACAAGTCCGAAAGGAAGTAAATAATAGTTTCATTTGAGTGATGTTCTTCGTTCAATTCAGTATTTTGGATGAATATTTTGAGATTAAAAATGTTACTTTTTTGTGAAAAGTACGCCAATATAATTAAATATCGAATCCATGCAGCTAACACGATTATACTATACACATACCGTTCAATTTACGTGTGGCATATTCTCTTCATATCGCTTTTATGTCCCTTTTACATTTTCATGTTTTGATCATATCTAATCAGTTATAGATTTCCAAGAATGTATGTAGACGTGGCAATTATATGCCTCGCCATTGCTACTATATGCAAGTGACAGAGCACGTGGTTTTCCTACTATAAATCAAAATAATAGCTCAACAAAGATTTATAATTGTGTAGGTAACTTTCCAATTTTCATGGGAACTTCAGTCAATTTCAGTAACGATGTTTTCTGTGAGTTAACACTTATGGTTACGTACGCAATTTCAATACCAGTGTTCCCTCTATTCTACAACCACCTGTGGAGTTATGAAAGTGTCATATGGCAGGTGGGTTTAAGATAAAGGTTCAATAGTAGTACGTCGAATCTGCATTTTGGGATGAAATCAAGTGGTGTTAGAATTGCTTTTTTAATAAAAGATTAAAAAGGGACCATTGTACGCTTCTTACAAGCATACGTGTTAACAATATCAATGTGCCAAGTAGGCCCTTACCTCCGCTAGGTATGGTTACTGGCACTGCAGTGGTCCTGGTTATATTCATCCCTGGGGGCTCTGAATATCCACAGAAAATACCAAGTTGCGCAAACTTATATTTGCAGGTCGATGATATTCACGGCGTTTAATTTTTATATGTGCATTTCACTTTCACCAAGCTGCAGTTACTGTTCCAAGACTGTCAGAAATCCCGAGATTTTTTAGGACTAATAATAATAATAATAATAATAATAATAATAATAATAATAATAATAATAATAATAATAATAATAATAATATATCTTTATTCGTACCACTAGTACAATTTAATAATCACACTGTAAGGCATGGACATCTTTCATTAGGAGTTAAACCTTTTACGATGTTAAACTGATCGAGATACGATCATAATGATCGAGGATATCGAGTATGTAACTCCAATTTGGCCGAAATTAGGCAATGAATCACAAACATCTTTCCTGCTAGTTATCTTAGTTACATTGTATTTAGATATATAAGAATGGCGTAGTAGTAGTAGTAGTAGTAGTAGTAGTAGTAGTAGTAGTAGTAGTAGTAGCAGTAGTAGCAGCAGCACCAGTAGCAGTAGTAGTAGTAGCAGTAGTAGTTGTAGTAGCAGTAGTAGTAGTAGTAGCAGTAGTAGTCGTAGTTACTGTAGTAGTACTAGTAGTAGAGTAGTAGTAGTAGTAGTAGTAGTAGTAGTAGTAGTAGTAGTAGTAGTAGTAGTAGTAGTAGTAGTAGTGTCAGTAGTAGTAATAGTAGTAGTATACTGGGCTTCAAAAATATTCTTTAAGTATATCACTTCCATTTGTGTTAAAGGTAAACACAATTTTAACTTCTTGGAACGGGTAGTTTCCAAATGCATGTACCATAAACATGCACTATAAATGCAGGAGCAGTAGCAAACACACCAACAGACAGAGGAACAGCAGCAGCATTTCTCATGCTCTATTATCTCTAGGTGCCTATTTGGACTCTACCCCTTAGGCGGTTTTAGTGTCGACTTACCTTCACATCTCGTCAAAAGCCTGTGCTCCTGGACATTGGGGTTGACGTAGGACTCGTTGGAGGCCAGACTGCTGTCTGTGTGTTTGAAGCAGAAGAACGGGAACTGCATGCAGATATCCACGGCTACACAGTCCGGGTCGGCCAGGCACATCTCCCTGCAGTCCTCTACTGACGTGGCTCCCTGGAACTCCCCTCCCAGGGTCCCAGAGCTGGAGATAATCTGCCACTCCGTCTCACAGTCTGCAATTACAAAGCACAGTGTAGTAAGGTCAAATAGTGTTTGTGGCGGCAAGACCGGAAGACTTAACAAGACAATGGAGAGAGCGAGGTTCACCGCGTATATCTCCAGCTGTGGTTCGGATAAATTGATCAAACGGAAATAACCAATGAAGGAGAGGGATTGTAAGTATATGTGGCAGTCATAAAACTTTTTCTATCATGCTAGGAATTGTTCAGATATTCATAACATTTTAATTCGTACACTGAAGACTTCGTCCATAAGTACATGTATAGTAAAACCCTATTTGTTTAGTTTTGATCCCACAATCGGGTACTTTTCGCATTTTGCATACATTTGCAGTTTTATCACTACTTTGTCTAAACTGCCCATCCCCACTGCCATTTACCACCTTGACATCGACTTCGTAGGACGTGTTGTGCAATGAACGGGTTGCTGTAGTTAGCGTTGGCTTCCATATTTCCGTCACTGTGGACAAAGCAGAAGAACGGAGCCTGGATACTGACATCCACCGCCACACAGTCAGGCTGGGACAGACAGAGAGCCAGACAATCCGGAAGCGGGAGATCCGGGTGGAATTCCCCGCCGAGTGTGCCCATGCCAGGGAGGATATCCCATTCCGGTTCACATGCTGGAAATGGGTGAGAATTGCGAAATGGTTTCCAATGGTTTTCAATACTTTCTGTATTTGGCGCTGTATTTGTGAAAAAAATCTTCAGTGAAACACGTACACATTCCAAAAACACGTCTGCACATTTCAGTTGAGTTACATTGGCTTAAGCCGGTCTGACAATTATGTAGTGTTATGGCGGCTAAAACAAGGTTATCAATTAAATTGTTTAGTTTAATATATGAGCAAGGCCATGAGCACACTTGCAGCTAATAACACATTTAAGTACTAACGCGAGATACATCATTGAATGATATACGCAAAGGACTAATAGCCATCCTCATTGTTGTGTGAATCGGGAAAGATGTTATACAAAATAGAACCCGCCATACCTGCCGCTGTCAGCGTGCTTGTGATGTAGTCTCCTATGTGAAACGAAAGTAACACAAACTGCATTATAAAATAAAATCTCCATCTATTTGAAAATGTTATGCACAAGCGAACATGTAATGTTGAACATTTAAGTACGGTGTTGCAGTAAAAGATCACAACCACATGCCAGAAACTGTTTGCTTGTAGCACAGTGTACCAATTGTACTGAACACAGGGACCTGCCAATGTCTTAATTTAGCGATCACACCAGATATAAGATTTTCTAAGATTACACCAGTGGCACGCTCATTCATAACCGTAGTAAAATATGTCGTAGAGGCCCAGGGGGCAATTTCTGGAAAATGAGCTATTATTTTTTTTTTTTGCTTCATGTTTAAGATCAATTTTGGAATCCGGTGCCAGTACATGTACCTGACACACAACGACTAGTCATCACGTGTTGGGTTATGAGGCTGTTATTGTAGTTGTCGTTGCTGAGGAAGCTATCGTTGGAGTGCAGGAAGCAGAAGAACGGGGCCTGGTTGCTGATGTCCACTGCCACGCAGTCCGGGCTGGAGAGGCAGAGCTCCAGACAATCCTCTACGGAATCTGTGACCTGGACAACCCCACCTAACGTCCCCACGCCGGCCGAGACCTCCCACACATCTTCACAGACTGAAACCAATGTATACCAGTGGGTAATCAAAAGTTTGTGTGGTAAAAGTATAACTGTGGATGTTTCATACACTGCGGTTTAAATCTGGTACTGACGATCGATATTCAGTCATCCTGCACCATAGACGTCCGTAATTATGCAACACACCTGGTTGTTGAATGCTGGGTAATGGCGTAAACAAACACTGGCGATGTTATCATGTAGAAAGTGTTTCAGTCCCAAAGTAAGATATGCTAATAATTAAACCATCCATCTTCATACACACTAGGACTACCTCATATAGGATTTACAAAAATATATCTTTCAGGTGGGGAACGAAGCTGGTGTTTTTATTTTGTGTCTTTAAATTTCACCTCTGATAAACCCGCCAATGTTTGAGACACGAATCATGCAACCAAAATGCTCCTCTCATATATCTATGTATATGCACCATAAATACCTGGCACCAATGAAAAGTCACCACCGCATAGTTGTGCATTTTCGTTGATTCTTAGCATGAATTTGCATAATATGGTTGTGCAAGTACATGCATGAACATGCTGTCATAACAGAAGGAAAATCGGTCTTGCAGCATGATGCAAAATTCTGCCCACCGGCAGCAGGGCAGCCCAAAATACACGTGCTACGTTAAATTCCTTAGCAGAATACATTTTATTCATATTCATTTGAAAATTGAAGTTATGGGTACTGCAATGCACTCACAAGATTACGACCAAGATTAACGAGGAAAGTATAACAATCATTCTATTGAAAGGCGATTCCCTGGACGCTCGTAAATTTGCACCGAATTTCCAATATGACGATGAAATAGGTCTATAAATCTTTATTAATATCCAATTCAGGGAACATTACATCTACGCAATTTACATGCTAGTTTCAAAACCGTGAAGGGTTAATCTTACATACATGTACCTGGGATGCTAGATGCGGCTATCGTGGTTTGATTTGGCTGACCTGGAATCAAGGTTCCAGAGAAGAAAATACTCAATTATATGCACGATACACTTATGGGACGTAAAGACCAATTTGTTTAATATAGTATCAATACATTAACGGTGAACAACTAGTGACCAAGGACAGCACCTAGTTTACTCAGAATGCACAAGATACCTGGAACACGTTTACAAAACAGTGTATATCACACTCAAGTAGATGTTTCTACAATTTCATCACAAATTTTAACATTATTTATGGCATGCATCATGCATTAATATACATTAACATTATCCAATTAATCTTCATTACATATGCATGTAGACAACTTACGATTGGTTAAATTATGTTTTTGTTAATATATGTATACTTTTGCCAGCCACAATTGTAGCCTAAGGGTTTTAATTAACTAATTGCAAACAATCTCCCAAAGAACTAAGTAGATCCGACCAGAAGGCCTTCCATGGTCATTAAACAAGGCAGGTTCAATGAAATGCTTCTTCATAGATTTTAAAAAAGTGTATGTTTCGCTATTTGCATTTTAATAGAGAGCTACGTGTATTTGTCAGTCACACCAATGGTATTGCATACTGAATTTAATTACCCTACCACAATTAAGAGCATATGCACTGCGTTATTTAATACTTGTTCATTAAGCAGTACATACCATCCGCACAACGTTTTGTTAGCCGTTGCTGCAAAATGAGTGTATTGTTATAACTTTCGTTATCTAGTAGACTCTGGTTGCTGTGTACGAAGCAGAAGAAGGGAGCCTGTGTGCTGACATCCACTGCCACACAGTCTGGATCCGACAGGCATAGATCCAGACAATCCTTCTGGATGTCAACCACCTGGAAGTCCCCACCTAGAGTGCCCATTCCAAGGATGACATCCCATTCGTCCTCACACTCTGGAGACAAAGTATGCAAAGGTAACAAAAGACCTAAGCTCATGCGCAAGATGATTTAGCATGTTTAGCGTAGCATGGATCTTCTCCGCTCGCTGCACCGACTAAAAACCTGTTCTGAGTCTGGAGTGCCGGGGAGGTCATAGTTAGCAGTGTTGTTCCAGCCTTCAGTTGGGAAAGGTATGCACCATACATGTACATCGCTGTGGCAGTGATGTATCATTAACGTAGCAGTGAAGTGTCTTACAGCCGTTCTTAACTCCAGCTCTCTTAAATGCTGATGCCACTGTATTGTTTTGAAACTACATGTAGCATGGCTCTAAACTTTTCACTAGAAATATTTTCTAAAAATAGCATTGATTAATAACATCTGGCTGTTATTCTACTTGAGTTAATCTCAGAGTTGTTCTATTGATATTTACCATGTACATATTGAGAAATTTACCTAAGGGACACCGTCGACGGAGAATATACTGTGAGATGAAGGGATTGGTGTAATTTGCATTGGTCTGCACACTGTCACTGGTGTGGACGAAGCAGAAGAACGGCGCCTGATTGCCAATGTCGATGGCTACACAGTGTGGATTTGTCACACACAGCTCCATACAGTCTTCCAGTGACGACTCCCCATGGAATGCCCCTCCCTGGGTCCCCATACCGGGGACAGTCTCCCACTCAGGTAGACAGTCTGAAGCGTATATGTGTAACGTGTGTAGTTAAAAAGAACACCACGGGCCAAATACACAAGCTGCAGATTTACCACACCACCCTCAACGATTCGACGCTTATATTATGTACACCTACATAGTAATATCCTCTATAGAGTTTCCACAATTTTACGCACAGTTACTACCATCTTCTTTTTTGTTAAATCGCATGTGTAATTGTTCAGTTGCTACTGGATAGCAAACATGCCTAGCAGGGCACAATTAGATTTTTTAAGACTTGGTAGCAGGCGTGTTACCTTGTGCGCCAGAGGTTTGTGTTGTGGCATAAATAGGTGTCATCTGCGATACATCTGGAATTATGACAAAGATATCAGAGTTGATGCATCCCTGCCGTCTCTGCTGCCACTCACCGTGTCGGCTATAGTGCCACGTTTAACTAAAGGGTTGAGGACGGAAAGTCAATTCCAAGGAGCATATGTACATGTAACAAGGGCGACTCAAGGCCATATTAAAACACAAGTTTTTGCTATTTTTTTCTGGAATAGATAATTCTCTGTATATATTTCCTGTTCTTTATATATCGCTAATCTCATATAGGATACGGCCATATAACACATCTATACAGTCAAACATGCTCTGAAACACCTGTATATAAGACCACCTGCTTATAAAGACCACCTTTTACATGTGCCAAGGTGTATACTTTCCATGCTTTTGAACCTGCATATAATTACCACCTGTAAATAGCGACCACATTTTGTTGGTCTCTATGGTGGTCTTTATATACAAATTTCACTGTTACGTATTACCTGGAGGACAGCGTCTTATTAAGACATGCTGTGATATAAAAAGGTTCGCGTAGTTATCGTTCAGTTCAAGGCTCTCGTTCGTGTGGAGGAAACAGAAGAACGGGGCCTGAGTGCCCATGTCGACAGCCACACAGTCAGAGTCGGCCAAACATAGCTCCATGCACTCTTCCAAGGAATTGGCCGCTTGGAACTGCCCACCCAGTGTCCCTATACCAGTCGTCGTATCCCATTCGTCTACACACTCCGCTGCAAGATTGATCAATTACAGTTGTTAAAACATTTGTAACCCATGCGTGTCTTCATGCATAGATTAGTAGTTCTTGGAATGAGCTAGAGAGGCGTGAAGGAGATTTTTTGCCTTGTTGCCTTTTGTTGCATATCGCTTTACAGATTCATCTATTGCAGGATACGTTTTTACATATACATGTAGGCATATAGGAGAAGGAAAGCATGGAGCTGAATAGAAGTACCTTTAAACTGAAACTGGCTTATTCCATAGTTAACTGCTACTTGATACCCACCCGTAGTTACATGTAGCTCCACAGTGGTAGCATTCAGTGGACCTGCACACACGTAAAGACAATATTTAAATGTTTGTATATTAAAAAACAATATTTAAATTTGTCAAAAAGAAAACATCTGTGGTAGCAGTACGTATTTGCCACAATTTTACCTGAATATCGAATCGCATGCGTCTACCATTGTAGTTTGTGGCATATCAGAATTGCTATATCCACTAAAATAATAAGAGGCATCAAGGATTGTTAACTCTATTCTTATATAACCAACAGCCAGCAGTGACGAACATGCTATAGCAAGACATTTTTTTCAAAGTTATATTTCACGAAATTTATAGTTTTAACACTACTACCTTGAGGACAGCGAGTGAGCAGCATGTATTGCGACATTGAAGGGTTAGTGTAGGTGTCATTGGCTGTCAGGCTCTGGTTGTCGTGCAGGAAGCAGAAGAAGGGAGCCTGTGCGCTCACATCCACAGCCACACAGTCTGGATGGGACAGGCAGAGATCCAGACAATGCTGGAGGGAGGAAGCCGTCTGGAACTCCCCTCCAACAGATCCCATACCGGGCGTTATATCCCAGTCCTCCTCGCATGCTGCAAAGGAAACAGCTCTAGTCCATAATACCACCCTGGATTTAAGATCGACACCATAACAAAGCATCAGTGTCCGAGCCAAAGCTCTGCACCTGTGCTATGGTGCTTTAGACATGACATCAACTACAGCAAGTAATCACTGTTGCGATTTCAGTTTATGACGACTTTATGATTTGACTTTCATGACGTGCCAGTATATGGTATGCAGACAACACACATGCTACATCGTATACCGGGGTATTACAATTCATAATGGATACAAAAAACGTGCAAAGACGGTCAATGAATGTACAGTAAAAATTTAACAAATTTTAATGAAAAAACCCCCTACTTTCATCGCATCGTCTCTTCAGCATGTGCTGAGTTATAAATGGGCTGGTGAAGTTTTCGTTTTCGGCCAGGCTTTGGTTGGTGTGTATGAAGCAGAAGAATGGGGTCTGGTCGCTGAAATCCACAGCCACACAGTCGGGCTGTGACAGACAGTGATCCAGGCAATCCTGAAGGGACGAGGCCTGGCGGAATTGACCACCCAATGTCCCCACTCCTGGGAGAGCTTCCCAGGTGTCGGCGCAGCCTGAAAGGTATGACATTTTAGGATTATTTACCATAGTGGAACAGTGGTAAATGGACCCCCCTGTGATAAATGGACCCCCACCCCACCCCCATGCATAACATTGAAGCCCTGTTGGTACAAAGTACTGACAGTATATGGTGGGTCACGTTTCATGCAACTAATACCATACCATTATCACGCAACATCTTTGCGAAGGGTGAGGGAGAACAAATGCCACGCCTTTGTATATGGATCTCCCAAGTGTTATGTGACACAAATGCCACACCCTTTTTAGAAATCAGTTACCAAAAATTATATTAGCATTCATATTAGCAACATTAGCATTCAAGTCTTAGCTTATTACTGCAACTGGTTGGTAACCTTTTATCAAAGATCTGTCTGTGTACAGACCAATCATGTGTACATTTATTTATAAATTACTGTACTGTAAACGTCCTCCCTGCCTGAACAAGCAAAGATAGTAATGATTTTATTACAGTACCAGTCGTCGGGATAGCAGATCCAGCTGTTGTGACGATCTGGGTTGTCATTTCCTCTGTACCTGGATGAATATAAAGCAGACGACACTGAAGCTTTGAAAACTATAAACGTCACCCCCTCTCCCCCCATGCTCTGGCCAAAATACGAACATGACGAATGGGCGTATCACATGTAGATTTGGAATACTGGACCCGATGACAACTCTTTACAATGCCAAACCATTTCACTTTGGTATCAACATAACCTGGCTTCTACAGGCGACTTGCCTTCGCATCGCTGTAGCAGACGATAGTGGGAGATATGAGTGTTTGAGTAGTTGTTGTTGGTCTGCAAGCTGTCGTTGGTGTGGGAGAAACAGAAGAATGGAACTTCGGTGTTGACATCAACAGCTACACACTCTGGATCGGCGAGGCACATGTTCAAACATTCCTCCAAGGACGCTGCATCTGTGAACTGTCCGCCTAGGGTACCCATACCTTCCACCACTGACCACTCCTCAACGCAAATTCCTGAAATATCCCCAAGACCCAAGTTGCAAAGCTTCATACGAAAAAAACATTTAATGGGTTCGAAGCAAGTCACCGTCTAAGACCGATAAAATGCCGTCGTTTCCCCAGTGTAAGGCGTAACATACATGACATAACATGATATGGCATCAAAGTTTAGTGTGAAAGTTGTACTGTTATTGTACTTTGAATCCGAATAAAGATATTGTATTATTATACATGTATATACAAATTGCAACGATGACACATTAAAAGACATTCGGACCTTAAAATACTTTGTACATTATACCTTCCTTAAAACACGTGTATCCCACTTTGTGTAACCGCACTGCGGTTCCCATTTCCCTGAGGCGGTTAGATACTTGTAAAATCTGCTTTATACGCAAATACGTAAAATGCAGATAAACAGGCTACAGACTGTACATTACACAAAAATTACATGTACCAGAAAGAGGAAAGCGCGGACGTTGCTGAACATTTGATTATCTACCAATTATTAAAACTATTGAATTTGATTTGGAATAACAAGTCTCCTAGTGGCTGATGAAAATATATTCCCACTAAAATGAAACTTATCTTATAGAAAACCACCGGCAAACGGCACGACACCCTAAAGCTCTCGTGACCAAAAACATACTATAACTAGAGGGCACTCCGAGAGCGCAGACCTCCGTCAAGGCAGCTCATCAGTCTCCACATATTTTTGTTACACCTGAAAGTTTTGGTCCTTAACTTCAGAGTGTTAATA
>JAAUYG010011989.1_pt1 | contig 17555 bp, 14 predicted proteins | sample 7278091 | NCBI WGS metagenome assembly JAAUYG01 (sample SAMN14350201, study PRJNA611818) | marine sediment metagenome | isolation source: surface marine sediment (0.6m) | place: French Polynesia: Moorea | collected 2018-08
CTAATAAATCACTCCCAAAATAAAATTACAACTTCCTATAATTAATTTCTTAAACACACCAGCCCCCCCCGCGGGGTTTTTTTACCCCCCCCCCCCCCCCCCCGCACACACATACAAAATTAAGGCGCCTTCGGGTGAGGCTGAGTGGGATGGTTAAAAGGAGGCAGAAAAGTCCGTCGAACTTAACAGTATATACTATTGTGTGTTTTACAGTGAATAATCATCTAGAAATTAATCTGAAATACTACAGTGTAATCCGGGAAGTGGAATAAAGGTGCAATTTGTTCCAACTTGTACTTTCCAGGAATCGGCGGAGCTTAATAACAGTGTAACTTTTTATACACGATGGATTTACGCAACCTAAACCAGTAAAGGAGCACTATACACACAAATGCTAGTGTTGCAAGCCCCTGGCGGTGTTCCAAACCTCCTGATTAGACATCACTCAGAGTTTACACTGATCACCACCGCCGATTTTACCCCGTTAAACTAAATATACCATTGCAGTGCCCGGGTAACGCCGATGTGGACGTGGTGGCCTGTTTAAGGTATCATTAAGGTATCATAACAGCAATAAAGTCCATGTTTAGAGACTAGACAATAGAATTAAAAAGCAATCAGTCTGATTTGATATCACTACTTTTATCATGTACTTCACTGCTGGGACATCTTGAGGAGATCTGCATGCTTCGGTGGAAAATGGCCCTGCCTTTCAGCATGGCATAGAAGGAAAGACTGATGGAAATGAAAGGATGAAACTAAGAAAGAAGAAAGAGATAAAGAAAGAAAGCAAGAAAGAAGAAAAGAAAGAAAGCCGAAAGAAAGAAAGAAAGAAAGGAAGGAAGGAAGGAAGGAAGGAAGGAAGGAAGAAAGAAAGAATTAAAGAAAGAGATAAAGAAAGAAAGAAGGAAGAAAGAAACAAGAAAGAAAGAAAGAAAGAAAGACAAGACCGGGGAAATAAAGAAAGTAAGAAAGAAATAAAGAAAGAATAAACTGTCAAAGAAAGCAACAAAAAAAAAAAAAAAAGATCGAGAAAGAAAATAAAACTGTCATTGGCGGCAAGCTGAGAAAATAATAGACAAGAGTCCATATATCACAGCCGCCGGGAAATGGGGAAACAGTTTTAACCCTCCCCCCTTCCCTCTCCCCCCTCACCAATTCAGAAACTGAATTTCCTGAGCTATGCGGCGTGCATAGCATATGACCGTAAAACTCCGCGTAAAACATGTGGATCAAGTTGAGTTTTTAAAGTAATTCAAGTAAACTTATCGTTGATTTGCTTTGTGTTTGTAAATCCTATTTTATCTGTAAATTTTGTCTGCTCGCTCGACCAACGTAAGTAAATTGAGTCAGGTGTAACCAAAATTTTGCGGTCCAACCAAGGAGAGTAAAAATAGAATTTTTTACACTCTTTCAGGGTCCAACTTATTTAGCGTCTATGTTTTAATTGAGAAGTATTTTGTTTCCGAGTCGGGGTATGATCGGTTTGGATTTGCTTTGAGAGTAATTTTGATAGGGTCCTTGCTTTCCCTCCCACTATGTTAGGGACAATTTACAATTTTGACTGGTCAGCTGTCACAGAGCCAGCCAGCTATATTCATTGAGAAAGCATTTCTCTGCAGCCCCACAATCACATTTTGCACTATCGATTTCTCTAACAACTCGGGGCTTGTAGTGTTTTCATAATAATTGCGGTTAGCCCACGAATCATCTGGGGCCACTGTTTCAAGCTTCTTAAACCGAAGACATGAACGCACGGCATGTTTAAATGTCAAAAGTACTGTGTCCATATGTCATCACAACCATATGGTTTCACGGTTGAATGAATCTTCTGGCCCATACCAGTGGCGTCTCAGCCAATGGGAATTCAACACGAGTCTCCAGCCGCATTAAAAACGCATGCGCACCGTGTATCTGCCCTTTGCCACGTTGAAACGCAGGGAAGGAGTTCGCTGTGTGTAAATCAGTCCAGTTGTTGCTGAATTTTCCGTCTCATTCCAAATATGAAGCTTTGTGCTTTCTTTGTGTTATCCCTCCTGGCCTTCGTGGCAGCAGAAGAAGCCGAAATAACCATAGAAGACGACGTCCTCGTCTTGACAGCGGACAATTTTGACAAGGCAGTCGAAGACAACAAATACATTTTGGTGGAATTCTGTGAGTAGAACGCGTCACGCATGGAATCCCCCTAAGGGTATACCCCCCCCTTTTCGGGGTGTTTCACCCCAAACCTCATCGTTCACAATTTTCGGAACATGTCAGATTGAGTTAATATTAGCATTCTTGAGTTATCTAACAGGTGTCTTGTGAATTTGGCGATTGCTTATTGAAAACATACGGTATTGCACGGCAAAGCACGTGTACCGGTGTGCACACATGGCTGTATTGTATTGATCTGATCTGCATGGATGCCTGGGAACTTTGTGTAACAGATTGTTGAATGAAAAAATCATTTAGAGTGATTGAAAACAATTGGTGCAATTGACGTAACTATTATCAGAGTTAAGTTGACATCATTATCAGTTGGTTAATTTGATCCTCTTTTTAGTTGATGTCACATCCCTACATTTGCTACAATATAAGTCAGAATACATGTTTTCCCCAACTTCCAACAAAGTAGCCTACGTAGTAAGCCCCAGCCAGTGGGGTATTCTATAGAGGTAGATACTCTGTCTATATTATATAGAGACTGATACGGTCTACCAACAAAGCTTTGGTGGGAGATATTATATCCAGTTGTATAATCAATCATGTAACAATATTGTAGGCTTAATAAATTTTCAATGTGGTAAGGTTTTCTGAAAATGCTCGTATTCCAGATTTTTGTGAAGTTCTATATATGCCATGTAATGCTTCATGAATGTGCTACATGTTCTTGCTGACATGGAATAGAATTATAGCTGCATAGTGCAAGTGTGTTGGAAGTATTTTCCAACCACATGTGCGGCTGCCCCACATGGTTTTCGGATGAGTTGTATGCAAATTAGGAACTAAAATAAGTTTGGCTCCAAACTTTACAATATGGGTTAATTTGGTACTTTATATGCTTTCAGTCATTTGACTTGACAAATGATTTCCTTGAAAAGGAGTTTCTATATGATTAATAAGGGATAAATATTAACACGATTAAAGAGTGATTAAATGCCTATGAAATTTGGCAAGTTGGCATACTTGTAGTTTTAGTTGTTTTTTTTTAGTGTGCTTCACGTTCAGTTTTCCAGTGGTAAAATGACAGTTACATTGCTATTTTGATTATAATATATATATTTTAATTCATCCGCAGGTCTTTTAGACTGGGCTATGCAATATTATATATATATATATGGTAATCAGGTAGAAGGCAACAGGAGAAAAGAACGGAAAAAAATGTAATTTTTGCCAAGGAAAAAATAGCCATTTCCATTACTTTTGTCCCAATACATTTTTCCTGGTACGTTCTTTCCTACAATCATGCAATACACACTTGTAATTTACAGCTACTTCTGGTAAGAGCAGTCTGTGATCATGATCATTGGTATTAACTTGATATATGCATTATGCAATTGATGGTTTCAAATTATTTTTAAAAATCTATAAGTTGGTATTTAGTCTGTTATTACATTGGATGCTAAAGTTCAGCAAGACCATCTTTTTGCTACCAATTAGCTTACTGGTGGTGGAATATATACAGAATTGGAAAATCACTTTGAAATGTTTTTAGCTTTTATCTGTAAGTAAGTTTAATGATGGGAGTTCAGTTGTGTGTGATTGTCCAGACAAAAGATTTGCAGTATTCTTACAAAGCCTTCTGTTGTTAATCGAGCCAGTGGCAGTACACATGGTACAAGGCTTGAGACATTTTAATGCAAGAAAATTGCTGGAAAGTATGAGCGGACTTGTCCACCTTCTTGAAGTCAAGTATGCTGCAAACAATTTGCCTGCATGTAGGGTGTCAGGGAAAGGCCTGGCCAACCTAACCCAAACCCACTCATGCATGACAATCTGAGAATAGATGGTCAGAATATTTTGTTAATTTTTACACCAAAAACATGACCAGGTTCAAGACAAGTGTGCAAACTCCCCCAAGTAGAGAATGCAGGTATAATTTCTTTGGTAGCATTATCGTGTGCCACACATATCCTAGAAGTGTGAACTGGCCAAGGGGTACTGGTGGACATGCTAAATGACATGTATGATCATGATCATGTCATTGCAATAAGGCCAGAGGCAACCATTTCAGACTGCTACACACAATTATGAAAGCAACTGCATGAAGCGGCCACGACTTGTCATACCAGTCCAGACAAATGATGAATATTTTTCATGCTCTGTGCACACATATTGTATCTGGTGGTTGTGCCTGGTGCCACGTACATGACATAAGCAGCTGGCTTGCATTCTGGGAATTCAGTTTTCAACTTGAGTTTTAATGTATCCGTTATTAGTCTACCTAGTTTGCATACTAGAGACTATATTTGTGGTGTGTGCAAAGTGCATACACTGATTGTCACTTTTCTTATTGCCTGGTGCTAACCGGGAACAAATTTAAATATTCCAGCTGAAAATTAAAAAACATACTTAGTGTCCTTGTGCTACTGAGAAAGTTATGTTACATTTCAAGGTGCTTTGAATCTGAATGAAATGTCAGTGAAGAAGTCAAGACAGAAGGGTCTTAATTTTGTACAATTACAACATATAAAATTTATAGGCGAATAGCATAATCGGAAGTGTCTTCAATTGCTCTTTTATCATGTGTATTTGACCTTCTAGAAAGTTTAGGCTTGCACTTGCAGTAGTTTTTCTATTTAACTTATTAAGCGTTGTTAGAGCTTTTTTGGGCATCACAACTTCGACCAACAGGAATACAACCTTCGTGTATACGACATTTGAGGTGAGTGCAATTCGTCCAGTCCAGTACTGCATGCTCTCAAAGTTTTAGAGTCGGTGACGTGTACATGTAAAACCATTCTTGGTGGCAGAGCTCCTTGTATAGAACGACATCATCGACATGGCCCCCAGATATGTGAACAAATTTTGATAGTATTTTCTTGTACACAACTGCGGTAACATGCGCATGTACTAAGTAACATTGAAACAGTTAAACGTAGGAGCATCATAAGTCATCTGAGGGGGGTGGGAGTTCGACAAGGCATTAAGATATTTTATAGCATTTTAATTCTACAAACAAATTTTCAGGATAACTAATGAAAACATAAATTGATTTGGTGTTATAAAGTGATTTTGTACAGGAAAACTTTTTTTTTTTTAAGGTGGTGATGAGGAAGGATATTGACAGATGATAAGCATCACTCCCCTGATCTGCTTACCCCTCTGCCCTACAATGACCCCGGAGGTGGTAGGGTGGTGCTGGGTCATCCATAACATAGCAAGGTGTGCGGCAACTTCCATAAGTACTTAGTGAGTTAGTCGTATTATCAAATTGATATCAAGTACCGGTAAATGAGTACATGTAACATGTGTAAGTAATTAGTGAATGTTCGGCGAACTTATGTACTATCCAAGCAGTGCTGGCAATCATATCCAGGCAGTGCTCGCAAGCAATCACTGTGTAACTTGCGCTTCAAACATTAAAATTTTATGATTGATAAATGCATAAGATCTATAGTAGTTTTTCAACCATGGGGTATTTGGGGTTTGTGGTGCAGGACTTGAATCTATGACAACAAAAATTGCTGTAATATGTATGTGTATATATTTGGTATATGTTGCAGATGCTCCATGGTGTGGCCATTGCAAAGCGGTGGCGCCAGAATATGTGAAGGCAGCTCAAGCCTTGAAGGAAGAAGGCTTAAACGATATAGTTCTTGCAAAAATGGATGCCACTGATGAGAACAACAAGGAAGTAGCTGGACGATACAAGATTGGAGGCTACCCCACCTTCAAACTGTTTAAAGGGGACAAAGATGATCCTATAGATTATAAAGGTATTTATGTAACCTTGCTCCATGCATGTTTAATACAAACTTTTTGAATTTTATAAATACAGTGGCACCGGTGTTTTAAGACCATCCGTTTAGCCGAAAAAATGGGCCTTGAATTAAAGGGTTATTATTATTGAAATATTGTTCTGAAAATATAGAACCGCTGTGGCTAACTGATAGGGGTCTTCAAATTGAAGGGAGTCTTAAAATAGAGGGACCTTAAATTGCAGACCCAATAAGTGGTTTGGTATTCAGTGGGAACAGAACACCGTGGATTTTGAGCATTGTAATATGGATATTTCGCTACATATCATTAATGCTTCATACTAGTGTATGCAGCACACACTTTGTCAGGGTCTTTTGTGTACGAGCGCAACTGCTTGGTGGATGGATGATTTGGTTGTAATCTGTAATGCATGATACAAATATACATGGGAGAAAGACTGAAGAAAGTTCTGTAAGAGGACCCATTAATATGCCAGAGCAGCTCTTCATTATGGCATATCCCTTCTGTAAATACTTTAGGTGGGCGTAAGGCGGAGTTTATTGTCATCTGGCTGAAGAAGAAAATGGGATCTCCAGCTACAGTGGTTGAACGAGTCACGCAGGCACAGGCCTTGGTCCGAAACACGAAAGTGCTGGCTTTCGGCTTCTTCCAGGTTGGCAACACCCTTAGTCTGTTTCATACACATGATACACAAGATGTATCCAGCCGTACAGTGACAGTTGGTTTTGTGTTCCAAATGGCAATTGACATCAGCTGGTCATTATGCGTCTAAACACTATGGAACATCAATCAAGATTTTGTAAAAGAACTGATTAATATTCTAATCTTTTGCTACATTATTATATGCATTTCTCTGATCTTGATTTGTGTATTTTTAAAGCCTGGAGCTTTATTTGGAGCTCAAGAGCGTGGGGTATTGGGTTAATACTAAATTTTTTTGCAGGATGAAGAGAGTGAAGCAGCTATTAACTTCCTGAAAGTTGCTGATATTCTAGATGAGAATGAATTTGCATACACCACCAACAAAGAAGTGTTCGACTTCTACAAAGTTCCAAGGGAAAATGAAAGTGTTGCCTTGTTTAAACAGGTATGCATATTATAATAAAAAGTGGCTGTTTAGAAAGGGGGCATAGTTCGTGTGTATTAAACTGTATGAGCTCCAGTTTCCTGATGGCTGGGGGAGGGCCTGGTTTCCTAGGATCCACGATTACCACAGACATGGCTATTGTTAAACCTATTGATGAAAATTTTCCCTGCAATTGAAAAGAAACCTCTTTAAAGCTTCGTATAAACTGCAGATCACTGGTGAACTTTTTTTCCCTGGCTATGATATGATACTGTCGTTATATGCCATGTGTGGTGACAGTCAACCCTGCCCAATTAAAGCTTCACCGGCTACTGGTAGAATGTATGGGATTCTTTTAAGAGGCTTCCGAGACACTTGATCTGCGATCTGATGTTCTCGTTAGCAGTGGCTGCTGTCCTGCTGCTTTATCTGGGGTGTAGCCCTGGTGTGCCATTTCCTGTGGCAGCCGTGGGGAAACCAATTATGTCCTGTCCACAAGCCATAGTAACTGCCGCACGACCCTTTCAGCTTGGCGCTTAATTTAGGAAGAGAGTGGGTGGAATTGGGTGGATACCTTTATCTTTCGTAGATTCATAATAATGGCTCATCCAGTGGGCGGTTTGCGTAACTAAAATTAAGTCTTGGTGTCTGGCTTTTGATATTTTGCTAAAAAAGTATTTGAAAAATTACAAATGTCTGTTAGCAAGTTGCAATAATGGCATTTAGCTTCAATTACTAGAAAACACTCTGAATACTGCTGAGACCCCTCATTAATGTCCACATCCCTACTTACCCAGATTGACATCTATACTTAAATGCACATGCAGTGAAACCCTAGAATTTATACAATACAGTTGAACCAGTCTTGAAAGACCACCCCAATTTTGACCATAAAAATAGGGTGTCGAGAGACAGGTGGTCTTTGGTGACAGGCACAATTCTATTAAAATTAGGATCTTCTGCCAAGAATACCTGGTCTCTGAAGGCAGGTGGTCTCTTATGGCAGTGGTCTCTCAAGCTATGTTTCACTGTATCATTTTCAGACCCCTTGGTATTATTTCTGAGGCATGTGGGCTTAAATGTAAAACAATGTGGCACTGTGTAGCTTTTACTCGTCCAAGAAGTGTTTTAATTTTGAGGCGGCCTTATTTCCCAGTGTTGTCTTCCACGTATTCGATAATTGATCATTTGTCTTTTGGCAAGAAAATATCCCAACCACTTGCAGGGTAAAGTGGACCTAAAAAGATTAAACTGCTTTGGCCTTTAGTCTGATGACTGATCTCCGGGTTATAACCAACAATCACTTAGCATGCCAGTACATGTACAAGGATTACTTTGAGGATATTTAAGTTAAAAACATTTTCACAAATCTTGTCCTTGAATACAGTGAACCTGTCTTGAGAAACCATTGCATTAAGAGACCACCTGCTTTGAAGGACCACATATTCCTGTCGGAATGTCCAAGATTTCAGTACTAAATGAACCTATCACCAAAGACCTCCCTTCAGAAACCATATTTTGTGGCCAATAGGGTGGTCCTTCAAGACCAGTTTTTGCTGTACAAACGTATGAAGGCTTCTTCTTTCTATAAAGTTGAAAGTTTCTACATTGATCATTTTCAGTATGACTCTGGTCGAACGGACCTGACAGAAGATCTAACAGAGTACCGAATCGAGGACCACATCACGGTCGGCCAGCTTCCCGTTGTGATCTTCTTTAGTGCCGAGGTATCGTGAATTCGCCCGTCTTCTGGCACACTATGTCCTGGATATTTAAATTGTTGTTTAGAAATGTCTTTTGTACATTTGCATATTGTAAGTGCTTTAAGTAAGAATATAGATTGTGTATACCACGATGCATGTAAGCATAAGTATTTAAGTAGTTTTGGATATTGTTATTGTTTTCATCTGCAGGAAGTATTTGTTGCCACAAAATAGCCAGATGGATTGCCTGTTTAATTCAGAAGACAAACTACTCTTGGTCATGATGTGGATCATAATGTGCCCTTTAGCCAGTCACATTGTGGCTGCATTTGTCTTGGACCAATCATAAGTTGGTGCAGTTTTCATGACTTGGCTTTCTTTCGGGTATCCTTGGATCAGTTTCCCCATCACAGGGTTTAGCTCGATTGCTTGCTTATTCATGTTGGTAAAATATAGACTTGACTATTTTTTTTCAGAATGCTCGAATGATCTTTCAGCAGGAAAAGTTGAAACGGCATATTATGCTGTTTATCGCCAAAAGCTCACCAGCTTACAACGATACCTACGCTGCCTTCCGCGCTGTGGCCAATGACTTTATAAATGAAGTAAGTACATGTATCCTGACTTGGGTCAGATTTAAAATTATTGAAAAGAAGATGAACTTGAAGCCAGGCTGAGGCATTGATCATATCGTTTATATTGCTTCAGAAGATGGGACATCTAACCAGAGGAAAGCGATGAACTTTTTTTACCATCGATATTGGCATAATACAGTAGTCTTCCTGTAATAAGCAACACCCCTTCTGCCAAACAATTGTCCTTATTGGAGAGGTGTTCTTTTGTGAGAGGGAGCATTACATACATGTACTTGCTGCCAAGAATTTCTTCTCTAGAGGGGTGTCCTCTCTAGAGTGTACTTTAAGAGAGGAACCACTGTAGTGTTTCAAGTATGCAGTAATGTTAACTTGTGTTGTAGGATTTGTTGACTGTACACTTAAAATAGAAATGAACTACATGTGAAAACCAGCAGTTGCAATGGTTCTATTTGTTAGTCTGTGCTGCTACATGTAGTTGTAAACCAGTTGTAGGGCCAGAGTTTTCAAAAATATAAAAGTTAGTTTTGACTTTCTGGGTAAGTCGCCAATCTGAATGTGATTGGCTAAGAACTTTAAAGTCAAAACTTGAGATTTAAATATTTTCGAGAACTCTTGGCCTAGTTTTCTTTGTAGCTGTGTGTTAGATGTTCCACTTCCCGCTTCCCTGTACAGTGTAATGTTGTACGTTTGAATTTTTGCTTCTCTTTTAAACGGCACGCCAGTGAGAACCCATTTTGGCAGCAAGTACCCTGAATGTATTGGGTGCAACACTCTTACTGTATTCAGAATTTTTTGGCAGAAGGGGCGTCCTTAGCTGTCAGGGTTGTGACTACTTTGCAGTGGGGTCTCTGAATTAAATCAACCTTAAGACTTTCATGTATTTAAATATGTATACATTATGAGATGGTCTTAAATCTGAAGCTACTCGACTTTGAAAATAGTTTTGGTCCTGCTGGGAACTGGTCTATATTCTCAACTGGCCTGTATTCTCAGCTACTTTGTATTCTGAACTGGTTGAAAAGAGATGTTCCACCATACTGTTCGTTTTAATGTAAATTTTCCATTCTTCCCGAGTCTTTGTTTTCACAGTCAATTTTCCTTTCCTTCAGATTCTCTTTGTCCTGGTGGACATTGATGACAAAAAGAATGAGAAATCCTACCAGTATTTTGGCCTTGAGTTAGAAGACTTGCCTACTATGAGAATGATGGATATGAAGGAAATGACCATGGACAAATACCAGCCAGACACCACGGAGCTGGACGCTGCCTCGATCAAAACATTTGTACTAGGAGTGAAGCGTGGGCTGATAAAGGTAGGTAATTTGATCTGTATCTCTGTTTACCTTATGGTACATTTTGCAGATTTTGTGAAGTACAGGGACCTGGGTTAGAATTTTCCAAAATAAATTAGTCTAGCCTTTGACTTATTAAATCATATTCCTAGGCAATCACAGTACTTGGTTGCAGTATTTTCAAAATCTCCAGTCCTGAATTTCTTATGTTAATAAGTGTTCCATAAACCGGTAGGTTGTAATGCATGTGTTAAAGACATGACTTGACAATAGAATATTTGAACAGTTGTTATAATACTTACCAAGAACGTTAATAGAAAGTAATACAAATATATATATTTTTTTTTTTCAGAAATATTTCCGGTCTCAAGAACTTCCCGACGACTGGGATGCCAACCCAGTTAAAGTGCTTGTGCGCGACAACTTCGATGAATTTCTGAAAGCCGAAGACAAATTTGTGTTTGTAGAATTCTGTAAGTCACTGGCAGTGTTAGCAAGAACATGGTGCTATATAAATAGGCATTTATTATGGAAAATAAATCCAGGTATAAGACATTGTACAATGGACAAAAATCATATTTAGCATCTACTAAGGTTCCATTTTGAAAAGAATAAATATTGTATAATAAGGTTCTTTGAGGTTAGCCAAGATAGAAGGCAACAAAAATGCCATAGGTGGAAGATATTTCTATGGTATAAAGTTTGTGATACAAGTAAAACAATGATTTGAAATGGTACCCGGGGCGCTGGAATGGTGCTAACCTTAGGGGGATGTAATATGAGAAAAGTAAAGTTTTTCAAGGCATGAAATCTATGCAGCCTTGGCTAGATTTAAATGTACAGATGTGGTAATTTGTATTGCAGTTACATGTACATAGCTTGTGCATTCTTTGGAGAATTCAAAGTAATACGCAATTAATCGCTTACTTTTCAAGATGCGCCCTGGTGTGGCCATTGCCAGAACCTGGCTCCCATCTGGGACGAGCTTGGTGACAAGTTCAAAGACGACCCTGATGTTGTAATTGCCAAGGTTGATTCAACAAAGAATGAGATGGAGAACTTTGTTATCCAGTCGTTTCCTACCTTGAAATATTCACCCAAAGGCAGCACAAAAGTGAGTGGATTCTGTGAATCTGTAAATTAGTTATAGTGGAAAAATAAATTTCTTGGTCTTAGTATTACCGTGTCTATGAGAAGTGCTTTTCAAGAACTGTTAACCCTTGAAAAAAAATGCAGGAGTTTGTCATTTGAATAAGTAGCGGTTCCAGAATTTTATAGGTAGCTGAAAAGTCTGTAGACTTGAAATGCCGCTAAGTTTTATGTAAAAGTGGAATGCATGCATGTTGGCAGCTGCCAATGGAGCTCTATACGATTGCATTTGGTTTTGTTGCAGATGTTTGATTATACACGCGGCCGTGAGTTGGACAGATTTATCCACTTTGTGGAACATAATGGTAAACATAAAGAGGATCTGGTGCCTCCTACTAAGGTGAGGAAGAAAAAATTGGATTTCTAACTTATAATTCTTGTGCCAGTGAACTGAATTGTGTACAGAATTTGGCACGTTGTGTAATGGTACTGGTAAAGTGAATCAGAATTGACTTTCACATGACTCAGTTTGGCAGAGGCCACTATACACATATGGGGAGTGATAGAAAATCTACAAGGCTGCTCTTTATATTATACACACCGTTTCTTGTTTGAGACACGTGTATTTAATACATACCGGGTACTGGTCTTTGCATGCAAATGAATTGAATTAATCTTGCCGAGGATTAAGGAAAGGTTTAAATTCATTCTGTCGACAGGATGAGGAGGCTGAGACTGAAGCCACTGATGAAAAGAAAGCGGAGACAAAGGACGAATTGTAGCACCCGCTACCTTACCACAGAGTGCTGAACCCACCTTGAGGATTGTTTATACACAGAGAAAAAATAAATTTCCATAACATTGAGTTTGCTTGTTATTTAGTTCATGTGAATTCTGCTTTTGAAAGCATGTGGGTATGTTCAGAACAAGGATTCCTTGACAGGAATTCTTAAACATGCTTTAGCCTAAGTTTGGACTAAGTCACCACTACATGTATACAATTAGACTTAAATCCAAACTTTGACTTGAGGGTTTATGAGAACTCTGACCCTGACTGTGTGGACAGTTACTGGCCCAGGAATGTTTTTTTGAAGGTATGCATGTTTCTTCGAACATCCAGATGCCCCATGGTGCGGTCACTGCAAGGCGTTGGCCCCAGAGTACTCCAAGGCCGGCAAGGCTCTGAGGGAGGAAGGATCTGAGATCAAACTGGCCAAAGTTGATGCTACTCAGGAGTCAAAACTAGCAGAGAAGTTTGGCGTGAGGGGATACCCCACCATCAAATTCTTCAGAAGCGGAACACCCATAGACTACCAAGGTATGTGGTATTAATTGCTGAAGATAGCAGTCCCAGCTTCTATACAAATGGAGACATTAGATGTTGAAATAAAGATAAGATGGTAGAATCAAGTTGCATTAAGACCACTCTTGAGTAAGGGGCCACAAATCACGAATCTATAACTGAACGCAAGTTATTAATCACCTTCAGAAACAATGCTTTTGCAAGTCAATGCTTAAGCCAAATTTGTTATGAAAGTGTCAGAAAAATACTGCTTCTAGAATTGAGATCTCCACCAGTATCAGGAAATGATTTAGTGACACTAAAATGTAAATGGAGTCCATACAGAGAACTTGCCAAAAATGGTTACTCTAATTATTAGTTGTAAAATCTTGTGTGGGGTGACTTGGATGGGGCTATCATTTGTGTGGCATTGCAGGTGGTCGCCAGGGCCCAGAGATTGTGAACTGGCTGAAGAAGAAGACCGGCCCCCCTGCCACAACCCTGGAAGCAGTGGATGCTGCCAAAACCTTTATCGAAAAAGACGAAGTCACCATTGTTGGATTCTTCAAAGTAAGCAAACGTATAAAGCTTTCATATACCTGGTCCTAGAGAAGAATTTCCATTCCAAATACTCAACTCGAGGCAGACGTAATCAACATGTATTTACTGGTGGTCAAGGAGTTGCTAATGAGGTTACTCTTAGAGATTAATTTTAATTTACCACTCATCTAAAAGCAAGTGAAATATATTATCATGAAGTTAGTGATATAAAATAAATACCTGTTGGCATGTTACAGAATGCAGAGTCCGATGCTGCCAAGGCTTTCCTCGAGGTGGCTGCCCAGAATGATGCCCTGGCCTTTGGTATCACATCCCATAACGATCTCTTCAAGGAACACAAGGTTGACAAGGACGAGCAGGTGGTGCTGTTCAAGAAGGTAGGCCCATCCAACGTTAACTATCCACATAAAAAGAAAAAAATTCTCGAAATTGTACAGAAGCCTGGTTATAATTTGCATAAGATTGTTCGAGTGTGGTAGGCCAAGTCATGTACTCCAAGTTTTCATAAGTAAATATAAATAGTAACAAGTAGTATGGATTTCATTTGTGAATACTGTAGTTCCACTAGCGGATTGTATGGCATATATATATATATACATACATACATTGAGCAAAAACACTACGCTTTTGGGGCGTATAAAATTAAAAATCTCCTATGTTACACATATGTATGGCTAAGTGTACTGTACACACAGTTGTTGCCTTTAAATCTTTTATAGTAACATATTTTACTTGGTCTGGCTTTTAGTTCGATGAGGGACGTAACGACCTGACTGAAAACCTGGATGCCAAGAACATCAAGCAGTTCATCACCGCCAACCAGCTTCCCCTGGTGGTTGAGTTCTCCCAGGAGGCCGCCCAGAAGATCTTCAGCGGGGAAATCAAGAACCACCTGCTGCTCTTCATCAGCAAGAAATCCGATGGCTTCCAGAGCACTGTAGAAAAATACAGGACCGCAGCCTCGGAGTTCAAGGGCAAGGTTAGTGATGTAAATTTGGGTGCAGGTCATAAAATTTTGGTCGCAAATACAGTGAAACCTGTTTTGAGAGAATGCTGCTATGAGAGATAACCGGTTTAGGACTGCACATTCCTGGCAGAATGTCTCGCAGAACGTCCCCCGAAACAATCGAACTGTCACCAAAGTTCGATTGTTTCGTTGGCCATTTTTATTGCCAACAGAATGGTGTTTTAAAGGACTGGTTGAAGTATAGGTGGTGTGGATATGAATTGAGGACTCTTGTTACAACCTGGGCTAGAGTACTGGCAGTATTGATATATATTGATATGTGTATATCAAGGATATGAAAGGTAGCTTGTACGGGTAATATCAAATTGTTTACCATGGCTTACCAGGTGCTGTTCATAACAATCGACATCGACGAAGAGGATCACAGCCGAATCCTCGAGTTCTTCGGCCTGAAGGAATCTGAGTGCCCATCCATGCGTTACATCAACCTTGGAGAGGATATGACCAAGTTCAAGCCAAAGTCAGACTCTCTGGAGACGGATGCTGTCAAATCTTTCGTCCAGGATGTCCTGGATGGCAAGATCAAGGTAAGAAATGAATCAACTCGGGTGATCTCTATAAATCTGACACAATGTTTTTGGTAAGGAAGGTACGTGGTTCCTGCTATGGTGTTGGGCGGTTAGCTATGTCAACAGACTACTGAAATTATTTCACGAATTTGAGTAACTAAGCAATTATTTGGACAAATATGTACCAAATACTTTGAAAAGATGGAGTATTTTATGTGTATTTTATAGAGAGGAGATTCTTCTGGGTTGATCTGGTTAATAAATGAAATTAAGTAATGTATAGGCTTCTATTGAGATGTAATGTTGGCAAAGCGATTTATGCATTCCTCTATATGACTTATGACATCATGTTTAGAACATCAACAGAGGTACATGTAGTTATTTTGCTATACATGTACATACAAACAGTCTGTATTTATACCATCCAGCCTCACCTCATGACTGAGGAGATCCCCGAGGATTGGGATTCTAAACCGGTCAAGGTGCTTGTGGGCAAGAACTTTGCCGATGTTGCCATGGATAAGAGCAAGGCAGTCTTTGTTGAATTTTGTAAGTATTAAGAACTGTGGTTTATATACTGAGATACCGAGGTTTAGGTGAGAGTATGAAAGACTATGAATAGTTGAGGGAAGCATAATTCACTATCAACTAGAAGTTATTCTTGAGTTTAATACAAGACCTTTGCTAGTGTAAAAGCAAGGTAAACTGTTAGAAAAAAATTTGACCTTAAATTACCGGAATAGAATAGCAGTAAAATACAAGTTTCGATGCTGATCACTTTGCACAGGATTTTTACTACAATTAAGCGGTAATAGTCACGCATTAGTGGTTTACCCACAGTAACCGCATAATTTCCACGAAATGCTGACTTTATTATATAACGTTTGCAGATGCCCCCTGGTGTGGCCACTGCAAACAGCTGGCCCCCATCTGGGACGAGCTGGCTGAGAAGTTCAAGGACAACAAAGATATTGTCATTGCCAAGATGGACGCCACAGCCAACGAAGTGGAAGACGTCAAAGTCCAAAGCTTCCCCACACTCAAATATTTTGCCAAAGATAGCAACGAAGTGAGTGGAGGTTGAAATGTAGTTTGGGCTACAGAGATCTTGAAAAATAAATTGGAGACAAATTTTTGGACCACTTATGATGGAAATTAGACACAATTAATTAGTGCAAAAATATCATACATCAACTGGTCATTTTGACTGCCATTAGTTCATTTGTAGTCCATTCTCTCTATACCTCCAAATGCTAACCCATATGTTGGTTGCTGTGCATATAGTCCCCCTGTGTCCTGTTTCTGATGCTAGGTAATTGACTACAATGGAGACCGTACGTTGGAAGGATTTACCAAGTTCCTGGAGAGCGATGGAACGGTTGGTGCTGGTTCTCCGGATGAGGTGTGTGTGGTGATAGGGATGTTTTCAGTTACTTTGGTCTGCCATCACAGGTGGAATAAACCAAGAAAAAAAAAATCGAATCCGAAATTTTTTTAATGCATATTAAAAAATAATACTAATGGCCATTAAAAATGCTATGGCAATAGTTGTAGTGGTGTATTAACAAATTCCTCAGAAAATGACAAAACGCTTGTTTAACAAATCTTCCGGCAAATAACTTGTCTGTGTCATGTGGCATCTGATATGGCGACTTCAGTAACATGTGTACAGCTAGAAACGCTATTCTTGGAGGAGTCCATAATTTGCACTATTAAGCAAGTTTCAGTTGTAATGCAAATACGGGCTATTCTCCCTGATAGGCGTTGTACACTTGGCTTAATAAACCATACATAGCGGTACATCAGCTACCCATGAAAACAATTGTATCTTCAACGTGTACCCGGATGAGGCTGCTTTAAATAGGAAAATTACTGCATTCTCTCTCAAAGCGCTATTTATTGAAGCGGTGATAACTTTGAAATGTTGCAGATTACTTCTGTGACCCACACACCTAAAAGGATTTTAAGACTTTTTTGATGGCCGTTAGTGTGCAATTTACATTTCGATCTTAAAGTTTGTCATATTCTTGTGGCTATTGGAACATTAGACAAGTCAACCATATAAAGTGGGTGTTTGGTACATTAAAGCTTTCACTATCAATATACCATCTAGGCCAACTTATATACTGCCTCTGATATACCGCCTAGGCCAACTTATATACTGCCTCTGGCCTATAAACTAAAATACAATGTATGGAAAACCTCTTCGGCTCTACATGTACTGTTAAATAGAAAATGCAGTTGCATGCTGCAGCATCCTTTTGGTATACCAATTTAGCCAGCTATTGACTGACACCTGTTGCATGATTGGCATGACGTGGTGTTGAGTACATGTTTGGTAAGAATACTGTTTGTATGGTAGTCAATGTATGTATATATATATATATATATAAAGTCTGATCAATGTTCTTTGTTGTGGCCTTTTATACCTCCCAACTATCTAAGTGTAATGCTCTCTGGCATTCAGTCAAATATTCATTTGAGCAAAGTTTGAAACTTGGAACC
>JAAUYG010299229.1_pt1 | contig 17550 bp, 13 predicted proteins | sample 7278091 | NCBI WGS metagenome assembly JAAUYG01 (sample SAMN14350201, study PRJNA611818) | marine sediment metagenome | isolation source: surface marine sediment (0.6m) | place: French Polynesia: Moorea | collected 2018-08
ATTAAATCGATTCAAGGCTTCCTTTTGGTCGTCATGAATATGAATATTCTATGTATATGCTTATGCTCGCCTACAGGACCATAGGACCCCCTAAAGGGACACAATTATCTCCATAGACCTTTCATATATAAGCATTATAGAAATCACACAAATACGCATGTACTGATATGGGAGCAGAAAGTGCTAAAATGATTCGATGCTAAAACTGTAGAACAGTGTCACTGAGTCATTCATGAAATTCCAAATACATAACTTATCAGATAGTTAATATTAACATGTTTAGTGATAAATTTCACAATGATCTTTGAATGTGCTTATGAAAGGTGTTCAACCTGACGTGTAGATATATCTATTGTGGGCAGAATGTATATAGATATATGGGAAGTACATGCTTTCCTGTTATTTAGCATATTTTTACACATACAGCTTTGTAATATGCTGTGTACTAAAATATATTTTATTGTATAAAGTGGAGTACATACATTTTATCAAAACCTTGCTTTACATTTTCACTGGTAACCCATGCTAAATGAAAAAAGATCCCGAGAGGCCTAAATGCACTTATTTTACACAAGAACTCGATTCTTCATACACCTACCAGATGGTTAGTTCTGTGATTTAGGTAGAAATACCAGACAATTGAAATATCACTTTTAGGCCATGATAACAAATTGCACTCGAGTATGACATTTAATACTTCAACTGCTGAATCAGTTATTATCACAAACAAGGTTATGAACAGTGGCAGAACATCTACATAGCTTTGCTTAACACTATTTGTACACTATTTTTTTGTCATATTAGCGTGACAATATTCGCTCTAGCTGTACTCATTAATAGGGTAATTGTGTAAGGAAATTTACCTACAATTCCTGGGGCTGTGTGTACTCCATATCTCTTCCATATTGATCGGGTTTACCTTACATAACACATTATTACAACTGATATTTGTTTTTGACAAAAAATGTGCACTGATGGTAACACTTGTGATCATGCAAACATATAGTCTCTACCTTGTTCAGAGGCGTTTGATTCCTGATCATTTTGAAGCCTTTTGGGTAATGCATCTGCTTCTGTGGACAAAACAGAAAAGTATTTAGGTTAACTAAAAACGAGTAAATGCAGACATTACCTTTACTTGAAGATAAATGTCAACTCTCTCACCTGTTAATACACACTATATTTCCTTGCCTTAGTTTTAAACTGCAGAATCGTATGGATGACATAAGTATTCTGTGGAGAAAGTATCGTTGCACAGAACATTTCGTGTAGACAAGAGAAAAAAGGAATTTAAAACAATTGTATCTGGTGTCAAGTAGTTCAATATTCGGGACACTACCCATATTCTATGTATATATTGCTATGGTAGCAGAAAATGCTACGTTTCTAGAACAGTGTCACTTAGTCATTCATAAATTCCAAATACATAACTTATATCATAGTCAATATTAACGTGTTTTACAGATAAACTTTCACAATGGCATATGAATGGACTCATAAAAGGTGTTCACCCTTAACTTTAGAGCAATACATTGTGGGCATGTTGGATTTGGACACATGAGAAGGGCACTTTTTCTTGTTTTGCAAGATGTTTTTACACATATGCACTTTTGCATCCTGCAATGTAGCAGAACCATATCTTATTATACAAACAAGAGTATTTACATTATATAAAAACTTTGCTTTATATTTCCACTGGAAATCCAGGCTAAATTAATACAGATCTTTAGAGGCCTAAATGCTTTTGTACGTCTATCAGATGCTTGGTTCTGTGATTTATATAAAATGCCCAACATTTAAAATCCTTCATCACCTTAGGGACAAAATAACAAACAAAACAAACAAAAAAGTTTGACACTTAATACTTCAACTGGTGAATCAGTTGTTGTTGTCACAAACATGGCTATGAACAGTGCCAGAAGAGCAATGTGTAGCTCTGCTTAGCCTCCTGTACACTAGTTTTTCTAAGATTAACGTGACAATAATAGCACTAGCTGTACTGCATTAACACAACCATCTTAATCTATGATTCTTGATTCGTTCCAAGATCCAACATTTGATGCACCTACTCAACACATGTATACAGATGCTTTTGTTACAACTATGTAACATTAACTAAGGCTATACTTTTATTAGCAACTGTTAAAGACCTGAACCAAAGAAATTCAGAATGGTAGAAGCTCTATCTAAGTGGGACAATAATGAATAGGGTAACTGGTTAACAGAATAATCTGAAAATTGGATTCCTGATTTATTTTAGAATTATCTATGCACACTGGACAGAATTGATATAGGAACATGGAAAGGACACGTTTTGCATTAAAAATGACAACCGTGCAATGCGAATTCTGCTTATGAGAGAGTTAATTACATAGATTTTTATGCTAGAACTCAATTGTCATAGATGTTGCTCAGGTGCTTAGTTCTGCGATTTAAGTAAAAATAACTGACCTTTCAAATCTGGTATCAAGTTAAAGCCATCATAACAAACAACAATCAATTATGAATGTTATTATTTCAACTGCTGATTTAGTTGTTAGCACCAATATGGTTATGGCAAGTGCCAGAAGAGCAACCTTGCTCTGATTAATATAGATTACAGTACTTTTTGGAATAGTAACGTGACAATAATGATACTAGCTGAAATACATTAACAAAACTGTCTTAAAATACAATTCCTGATTTTGTGTTTCAGCCGTTTTTGAGATATGTGGTTGTTGGAAATAAAAAAAAAATCGCTGAATGGCCTCAAAATGACCTTGAACATTTAACAGTCAATAGTATCTTGCGTATGCAAACTTGCCCCTTGCGTACTTGCCCCCGGGGCCCAAGTTTTGGTCATTTTCACTCTACCAGCTGATTTTAAGGTTGTCAAAAATCCGCAAAGTCGGAAATGCACCAAATCACCTCAGATTGACTCTGACTACTTAACGCATAAAAGTAAGCTGTATACACCAAGTACTTAACCCTGAAACCCAAATTTTGGTCTTTTTGTTCTACAACCAGTGTTTTTCAAGATATAAAGTTGCTGAAAATCGAGAACCTCGGAAATGTACCGAATGACCTCAGACCGATTTTGAAATCTTAAGAACCAAAAGTACCTCATATATACTAAGTAACTACCCCTGAGGCCTGGATTTGTTTCAGGTTTAATCTATGACCAGCTGGTTTCGAGATACAAGGTTGTTGAAAATCGGAAAAATCGGAAATTTCATCTCTTCCATAGGTTCGAGAACTGACCTGTATCCTATACAAAATGTGCAGGGATTTACAAACTTGGGTGTATTACACATTATTACAACTGCCAAATGTGACAAAAATGTGCCTTGATGGCTACACTTGTGATCATGTAAAATATAGTCTTTACCTTGTTCAGAGGGGTTCATTTCCTGATCGTTTTGAGGTGTTTGGTGTAATGCATCTGCAGCTGTGGACAAAAAAGGTGTTTATTTCAACTCTAAATCAGACAACAGAATCAAACTACAGAATCATACCTTAAACGTATCATTGAAAATATCGATGTGCAAGTTCATACCTGTATACCTCATATGGGACAGCACAAATTGTGTAGACAACAGAAAAGGTGAAAGTAAAACAATTTTTTCTGGAGTAAAGTACTTCAACATCCAGGGTTACTAGTCATATTCTATATATTGATATGGACGCAGAAAGTGCTAAAATTATCCAATGCTAAAATTGCATGACAATGTCACTTAGCCATTCATCAAGTTCCAAAAAGAACAAAAACCTAACTTATAGTATAATGATTATTAACATAGCTTTAAAGATAAAATTTTAATATTGTGTGTGAATGACTTCATAAAAGTGTTCAACTTTAACTTTAGATTTATACCATGGAGGCAGGTGGGAAATAGATACATGGGAAGGGCACTTTTTGTTGTTCTGCAGCATGTTATTACACATATGCACATTTTGCATACTATCATGTAGCAGGAAGATATTGTAGTGTCACAGCCACTGTTAGGGTAAGAGTTAGGGTAAGGGTTATATCAGTTATAACCTTTGTACGGCCTCTCCTGATAGTCTGCAATATTTTAATATAGTAATGGTAGCTGGTCTCCGACAGACCATGGAGAGATACATATAGGCCTGTTGTGCAGGGCCATTAGGGAGCTGCCATAGCTTAGTAAGGCTACGAAAATGTGGAGGCCAGGGTCTATTGAGTGCTATTGTACGGCTAGAGATGTACTTCTCAGCTAGAGTAAGGATTGGTTAGGCTCTGCCATTCTTAGGGTGCTTCAGTATAGAAGTGCCAGGATCAGCACAGACAGGCTCCACCAGCGTAGGCGGAACTGTGACGAGTTATAACTTAGGAGGTCGTTAACTTAGAGAGAGAGAGAGTTGGTACCATTGTAAAGAGAATAGGATTCCCTGCCACATGCACCCAATTATGACAAGGTTTGATCAGTATTAGTGTATTTATGAGCACTTTTAAGTCTGTATAGGAAAAGTCACATAGTAAAGGTAAAGCAGACGGTTTCGAGTGCGCCAAAATGACGTCATGTCGGAGGCTCTTTGATTGGCTGGTGTAGGTACCTCCACCGGTCGTTCTGATAGCTCATTGGACGAAGGTTGGGCGTCACTGGAAACCATAGTAACGGGCAGATGGCAGGTTCGTTTTGGGTATATAAAGAAGTAAACATGTAGCAACTGTGCTTTTGCCGGAATCTGCTTTGAGCAATCTTAGCTGTTGCCAGGAATACACACATGAGCTTGACCAGACTTAGATGTGTATGATTCAAGTCAGACTTAGTGATTTAGGGACATGTGATGCAGCAGCAATTTGAAGCTGCTGCCTCCGCCAGCACAGTTCGACTGTATTGGGTTGGACTGATGGAGGTGTATGAACATTAGGGTGAAGGCTAGGTGACAGCCTTCAACCGTTAGGGTAGCTAGACTAATAGCCACTGAAGGTTTGAGCGGTCTGGAAGGTGACCTGAGTCCGTGTGAGCGTGATTGGATGTGAGCCATTGCCTATACTTTGAAGTGACTAATAAACGAGTCAACAGAAATCAGGATGATCTTCGCTGGATTGCAGCTAACCTTTGAGTGTCAGAGAGAGCCGACTGCAGCCAGGGCATGGGGCTATAGCTGACGGAGGTCGGAGAGAGAAAAGATGGACTGACTAAATAACGTGAGAGGAACACTTCGAACGACTGATTCGCAGGGAGACTGAATCGCCGCTGTAGAAAGCTCTTGTAGTAAGGATCCCTGTGGGACGTGGAGAGGGAGCCATGGTTCTCGCTGAGGCATCAGGAATAAACGACCCAGACAGAAGGGCGCAAACATGCAGGGTGGGCACGAGCCACAAACCCCCTAGACAACACAGCCCCACCTGCGCCAGACACCCCGACCGACACTCCCAGATGACACACTTTAAAACGCACAAACACCAACGTGAAAACCATCGTTTCTGGTGGCTCGTCTGGGATCTCTGATGCAAGACCAGGAGAACTAGCACTTGAAGTGAAGCCTGGGACCCAGAACATTCCAGAGACAGTGAGAAGCAGACAAAGTGAACAACAAAGGTGCCAGCGCATCCTGTGTTGGCCCTGTGGTGCAGCCTGTGCCAAATCAAGTACCACAGTTAAGTAGCGGATGTGAATGATCAGACAAGGTGTCAACGCAACCTGCGCAGTTCCTGTAGTGCAACCTGCACCGTTCTGATTGAGACAACTGAGTAGCAGAGATAAGTGTTCAGACGAGGTACTAGCACAACCTGTGTTGGTCCTGTAGCGTAACCTGTGCCATGCTGATTATGGATTGAAGATAACTTGCGAAACCCAATAACAAGACGATAAAAAGATGGTAGTCATAAGAGGACAGACGGGGAGCAACGGCCCTGTGACGTCTACACCGAATGCTACAGCACCTGTTCGACACACTGTCACTCTAGCATTAGTTTCGCAGGCTGGACCAATGGGAAGATGTGGGGATCGAGCGCCTCTACTGACCTGGACGATAGCTCAGTTAGCGGTACCCAGACAACCCAGACGGGAACTAGTACCAGATCTACGCAGATGGCCAGGCCTCCCATGGCTGGCTGCAGCTGACGAGTCTGGAATGGAGCCTGAAAATCTTTACTCTCAGGGGGATCGACCTGACCCTCTGAAGGCTGGATAGGAATGAACAGTGGGAGGAGCTGTGGGATGGATCCGACAATTGGTGTCACCATATGCTACCTTGGCAGAAGAAACCGAATGCTGCAACCAGAGAACGGCTGATCAATCAAGACTGCAAGAATACAATGAGTCTAGAACATACAGGGTCCGCCAGCCAGAGAATTGGGCCAGCGCAAGTGCCAGTCATTCCAGCACTGTGCAGAGTCATACAGAAGAGTGCGGGGAACCTGAAATCGATTATTATGCTGCTAGAGACCCATGGTACACACAGCCTCAATCAAACAGACCGTTTTTGGAGACTGTGTGGGTTAACAGAATGGCTGCACCTAGGATCGCGCCTGTGATGAGTGCTGTATCAGCGTCAGTGGACCCTGCAACAGCGGAAGGTGATCCTTGCTATGCAGGTCGACGTCGTCCAGTCCCACTTGATGCACCTGATGTCGCCTTGAGGGGACAACGACTGTTGGCCTATGGGGAGAGGTTACAAAGGGAAGAAGCAGAAGTAGCCATCGTAGAACCAGGGCGTACTTGTCACCCTGCGAGGCTCCGCCAACCTATGGCAGGACGCCAACCGCCTAAAGCAGTGGACAGGCAACCACCTACGCAACCCATGGCTGATGTGGGAGATGATGTCAGAGCATTGGGATGCAAACTCGGGCGGAGGAAAGGATCTACGTGGAACTGTGGGGAACCCCAGAAATAGAGCCAAGACCGTTGGACTTAGGCATTTTACAGCAAGCCCCAGCACAGGGTCCACCACAACCAGCTGCACCGTTGCTCCTGAAGGTGCCAGTCTACGACGACTATTATGTTGCAGCGCCTACGCCCAGAACACCTAACCATACAGGAGCACCAGTTCAACATCGTTTGGCGAAGCTGGATACCATCAAAGGCGAGAATGGAGAAAGACTGGATGACTTTGTATATCAAGTTGAAGAGTTTTAAGCCTTCCACGCCTGGAATGCGGTCGAAACCTGCAGGCAGGCCAGAACCCACCTTAGGGGAGTAGCGCTGGCCTACATATACCGCGCACCTCTGCCTCCTCAAAATTGGCAAGAACTGAAGAATTTGCTGACACTATGATTCCAACCCCATGATTTGACAGCTGCGTATATGGCACAATTCGGAGACCGGAAGAAACAACACAGCAAAGACATACATATTTACGTTGACATGATGCAGAAGTTGGCGGAGATGGCTTGGCCTCTTCTCGATCCACTAGCCAGGGAGGAGAGGGTTGCAGATCAGTTTTCTAACCGGCCTGGACAACCACGAGCTGCATGTACAAGTGTCAACCTCAGATGTTTGACGAATCGAGGATCTGATGCGGATCATCAGCTAACTGGAGGCTGTTGAAGGCGAGGAGACCAGACGAGGTCTCCACACGAAGGAGCCCTGCGCAGGCTAGGTTTATCCAGGAGAGTTAGGGTTACGAGTCAGAGGCAACCTGTATAGCAGATCAGATCTTAGCCAAGTTAGGGCCAGAATTATGGCAGAGCAGAGACCCAAAGCGTCGACCCCCTACGCCAGGGCCCCAGAGGGTATGCAGTGCAGAAAGGGCTGTAACACCACCACCCCATAAGGACACATCCACTGAAATGAAACGATAAAAATCTAAAGAGACAGAGCGAGGCCATTCACCCTCGAAATGTTCACCCTAGGCCATTCCCTCCTACTGCGGGATCAGTTCTAGAGAGGAACTGATCCTGCAGTAGACCTCCGCAGTGCTTCAAATGCAAAGGATATGGCCATTTCATGTGTGACTGCCCCAGCAATGACTTTTACGTTGAGGGGCCAAACAGCCTACCCATCAAAAAGCGTGAGGCGTTGCAGGAAAGACCGAAGAACAGCGACAGCCCCGCCAAAGACAAGACTTTAAACTAGATCCGGGTTGCGCCGAGGGCCCTAGACATGACCCCACACTGAGGCATCCATCTCCTGAGTGGGGCTCAACAGAGACTATAGAGGATGTAAATAAGGAGGATGTAAATAAGGAAGATGTAGATAAGGAAAAAGAGAGCCCTTGGAGCTGTGTTGGAACAAGAGCAGGAAGACGGAGGACGAGTTGTCAAGAAAGTGATAGCCTACGCCTCCAAGACATTGAGTGATTCACAATGCCATTACTGGACCACTGACAAGGAGCTGTTGGCCATTGTAATTGCAGTAGAGTTGTTCAGATATTCGCTTCACGGTGATGACTGATCATGCTAGCCTGACGTGGCTGCGTAACTTCAGAGAGCCTGAAGCGATGGTTGCATGATGGATATCGCACCTGCAGCCCTTCCATTTTGCCATAGTCCATCGTCCAGGCAAACACCACAGCCACGCGGATGAGTTGTCGCGCCGTACGTCCAGACCTGCAAGAGAGATACGTGTCCTGAGTGTAAGCCACTTCGAAAGACAGCCATGATGAAGACTGAGACAGGCTTGATGCTTTAGCCCTGTGTTCACATATCAATGTCACTTTGATGGGTATATAGAGATGTCGGAGGAGGATGCTGCCTTGTTTTGAGAGGTGGATACAGAACCAGACTCTATTTCGCAGAGGGAGAGCCAAGACCCAGCAACTCACTTGGCGGAGGCTACGCCGGTGGAGGGACTTTGCCATGGAATGCCACGACAGTCTGCGCCGATGACAGATCGCAGCGCTCAAGCCATAGAATGTAGCACAGTGCAGGATGCCCCAACAGGGACAGTGCAGGACACTAAGCCTGCAAGGCAGCCCCATACAGCTATCGCTTTGGACACCATCGAGGCCACGGAAACAGACCCTATTGTCCAGAGGCCTCACCAGGCTACACTTGGCACTCAGACGGACACCAAAAGTGAGCCAAGGAAACCAGAGATAACTGAAACAAACACTGAAACCACTTCCAGTCCAGCCCCCGAGATGGTAAACCAGATGATGAATCAGAGTTTAGTGCCACCTATGTGCCGCTGTGGCAGAGTTGTGCTGCCGCAGGAGACCCCTGCGCTGCCAGACCCTTCATTAGATCAGCAACCAGCCGCAGAACTGGCCAGAGAGTCTATAAGTCCAGAGGGCTGTGCTGGAGTCAAGACTGTTTGCAGACCGTTTGGAGAATGATTTATCATGTGAGAGCCGTCACCTCCGCCGATGATGTTGACCCCTGAGTGCAGGAGGTTCTGGACTTACCCATCCTTAACCTAGCCACAGCACAGGACGAAGATCCCGACCTACAATTTATGAAAGAACTTTTGTGAGATCATGATGTCCGACGTCCATGGGACATAGTACAAGAAGAGTTAGCAGTTAAAATACTTTGGACACAATTTCACCAACTCAAGATCCAGGAAAGCGTCCTGTACTGCCAGAGGAAGGAGACTGCAGCCGACCCCCACTGGCAAATAGTGGCCCCCAAGCCTCTCAGATCCCAGATTTTCAAGGCATGCCACCATCATGCTATGGCTGCTCATCAAGGAGTGGTGAGAACTGCTGCCTTGATAAAGAGACGTTTCTACTGACCAAGAGTGCAGAAGGATGTCGAGATGTGGTGTAAGAGATGGACAGCTTGTGGACGCTGCAAGGCCACTGTCCGAGGCCATGGTGAGCTACAACAGCCCAGACATGGAACTTTCAATGAGCGAGTGTCTGTTGCCCTGATTGGACCCCTACATAGGATGGAGTGTGGGAACGAGTATATCATCGTGATGCAGGACCACTTTACCAAATGGATTGAGGGCACTGCTATACCCACCAAGGAAGCTATGATAGTGGCTGACGTCATAGTCCATGGCACACCACTCAACCTACACAGTGACCGAGGGATAGAGTTCACCGCTGCGATGCACCGTTGCATGTGTAACCTTCTACGAATCCACAAAACATACTCAATGGTGTACAATCCGCAGTCCAACGGAGTGGTGGAGAGATGCAATCGCACGTTATTATTCATGCTATGAACTGTAGTGTCAGAACAACAGAATGATTGGAAGGATCACTTGCCCAGCATTCTCTGCACCTACAGGTCGACTGCACATGCCAGCACTGGGATCAGCCCCATATAAGATGGTCTACGGGATCGAGTTGACTCTTCCGTTGGACTTAATGCTGGGAGATACTGTGCTGGAGCAGGATGCCCATGACTGCCCGTATGAGTATGTGGAATGGATTAAGGACTCCCTTGTGCCGCACCCACAGCTCCACCAAACGCCAGCGTGATGGTTATGGAGATCCAAATCGAATAGTTCGATTTCACCGTGGTGAATGGGTCTGGAGAGGCAAAATCTGGAGGGGCCAGGGTGGCAAGCTGCGCTACACTACCCAGGGCCTTGGCTTGTACTAGTTAAAACGGGACCTGTGACATATAAGATGCAGTGTCATCCCCAGGCAGAGCCTGATATGGTGCATGTGGACAAATTGATGCCCTACTATCCATATTTTGGAGAAGTGTTATATAGTTGGATCTAAACTGATTACCTAACTCAATATAGTTACCAAGGGGAGCAGCCTATCAGCCCAACTCTTCAATCCCAGCTGACAGCAGTAGTGGTCATCCCTCCACGGAAGCATGATTCTATTCATGAACCTGAAAACGTGCAGCGGGCTCCAGATCCACCAAATTCAATGTTGGAGCCAGATGAGATGATTGAAACCAACACCGCTGAGTCTGCAGAGACAAAAAGCCCACCTGCGGTAATGGAAACCACGCAGGATTCGACCACGCAGGCTGATCCCGGGCCATCTGTTGAACCAGCCACAGTTCTGGAGACAGAGGCAGCCCCTGTAGCATTTTCAGACGCTGTACCAAGCCCAATGCCCGCTGACCAGACGGAAAACAGAAGCCGCAGATGACAGTCCAGAGGTCGCAACCACCAGCCAAAGCCGCCACCCTGACCCAGGGTCACTTGAAATACTAGTAGGAAGCCAGTCACCCACCCCTTTACCCCGCAGACTGACCAGGCTGTGCAAGCAGCCAGAGAGATATGTGCCAGTATGCAGACTTCAAGTATTCCCCGTTAAACAAGCACAGACTGAATCATTTGCATGGCTGTTTCCTACGATAGGCGTAGCTGTCGCTCTCAGCACTAGCTATCCCAGCTGTCCCACTAACACTCTGAATAGTGCACAAACCGGCAGTGTATTGCTTGGAATCAGTAGCTAGCCAAGCTTCTACACTTCAGGTTTGGGACTGGGCAACAATTATTCTTGCTAATAGTCCACTGGAGAAGGCGACCTGCTGGCTCTATCTTATTCAGATACCCCCCTTACTAACCCGGTTAGGGAACTATAGAGCTTTGCTGAGACGTTGTGAAACCTATAATACAACACTGCTGCTAAATCTCGCAGGGCTGCTCAACCCTTCTATAGCCACACCCACCGCACAACTTTACCCCACCCTTGTTGTTTCCCTTCGATGAGTGTTACAGTAGTGAAACATGGCCTCAAGGGGGACTGTAGAGTGTGGAGGGTAGAACTTAGGTATATGAGGTAATCGAGGTAGCACATTTCCCCTCTCCTGATTTCTTTGGAGTATCAGATTTACCTCGGTAGAGTCGAGGATGGGGACTTTGCCACACAGGGAGGGGTCTGGGGGGATCTGCCGAGAAAAATGGGTACTGTCAGGACCCCTATAGACTAACCACATAGGCAGGGGTGGTTGGTCCTGGGATATCTTCGCCACATGTCCCAGTATTTTGTGCAGGCCACGTAACATGTTAACTATTTATATAAATTCCCAATTAATTCATTGTCCCCTAGTTTCCTAGTTGTATTGAGGTTCGAATTCCATTCTGTTAGGGGATTAGTTAGGGACTATTATATTGTACATCAAATTTTAAGGGAAATGAATGAACGTGTGATAGGCACTAAGACGCCCAAATAGTGTGCGTCAGTCAGTCTAAGGGTTTAATAAAATAATATAAGTGGTCAGGTGATGCTTGGTGAAGGAGGTACCTGAGCTAATTGGCCAAATGTGCCTCAAGTGGAGCCTTGCCTGACAACAACCTAATCTGTCGCAGGCGGAGCCTTGCCTGACCACAATTGAATGTGCCTTAAGAGGAATCATACTTGACCACAACGACACACATCATAAACAGTGCCTTGCCTGGCTACAATCTAAATATGCCTTAAAATAAGCCCCGTCTGACCACACATGAACCCGACTGAGAAGCTGATAAACCATTGTTGTAAGAAAGTTAGTATGAAAGAGATGTTAGGTTAGATTAGCAGAGGCTGCGTTGAAGCAAAAGTTTACCCCCTTCATAGGGTTACGCCACAGTGGACACTGCACTGCCCGGCGTAGGTGTGAAACTTTGTGACGAGGCATACTTAGAGTAGTAATTAGGACCATTCACACCTTTTGAATGTATACAGATAACAATTAACACCTTGTTGATTGGTTTAGAGGTATCAGCTTGCCACCGTTGGCAATCAACAAGATGCCAGCAGTAGACTGTTGGAATCTGTGTACAGACGCAAGAATAAGCAGGCAGATTGACTGGGGGTGGTCGATGTCTTTAAAGGGGGAGGGGAAAAGAGAAAAGACGAGAGGCCTTACCCCCCTAGTGTTTGAAATTTTTGAGTTCCTACAGTACAGAATGATAGAATTAACCATGGGTGAAGGTTACGCCTCAGTGCGTGCTTGGGACTCCACCGTTTGGCTCTTTACGACTAGGGTTAGTCCCTATGCCCTATGCTCACCTTTAAACGATAGCTACCATATTTTTTCTGGGCCACAGGATAAACACGTCAGGCCGGGCGTGGAACCTCCCCAGCTGGGAATACATGCAGTAGCTGTGTGCTTTGATTTCTGTAACAGCGTAGCCTATGGCACACCCTGCGCCACAGCCTTCATTCACCCATGACGAGCCTTAATCTCTTAATTAGACCTACGCAGATGGTCTACACTCTGCATAGGGTGACAGGATAAATATATAAGGTCGGACTAGGGGCTCCTCCAGTCAGGAATACATGCAGTAGCTGTCTTTCCCCTCTAACTACATTGTAATGTTAGGATCCGCTATATCACCCTCCACTGGCGCAGGCTCTGGCCAGCCGGAGTGGTGACGACCATTAGATTAGGAAATCGAATCTGTAGGCCTATGTCCCTTACCCTGAGCGTGTTGGCGTTAGATTGTGGTATATTAGGATGTACTAGGATATAAGCTAATCTTTCCTTTTGTTGGCAGACTTACATTGAAAGATAGAATCAGGGAATAGTTCACACCCTGTGCTGCGCAGGCTGTGATGACATACGCCTGATGATGCCAGTGTGTATGTTTCAGGTTCGTGTAGGCTTGACTAATAGCAACTACAATTAAGAAACTAAAATCATGAATGGGGCGTTAGTTAGGTTTACAAGCTGTTTTAGTGGTCCCTCTGGCAGAAAATTCGGCAGGAAACCACTCTGCAGAGATAGGCCAGTGATAGCATGGTGTGAGCGTGTTGTCATGTAGGGCTGTTTCAATGCCTGGTAAGGCTTACAATCACAACGCCATAGCCTATGCCACTAGCTACCCGAGCGGCAAAGATCTTGTTAGCCCTTAACCAGGGAAGGTGTGAAGACTACCTATCCCAGGGAAGATCTGCCGAAGATTAGATAATAAAATCTCAAACTTATTTAGATAATAAAATCTCAACCTTATTCAGTAAGAAAACAGTAACTGCATAGCTAGATATGCCACCCTGCCAAATCGTGCAGGGCTGGATTTAGCGGACAGCTGCGTGCAGCGAAACTGCATGATATAGCGAAGATGCATGGGTTATGAATAACGTCAACGCATGATAGTTAAGACAATTATACATAGGAAATAGAGGCCAGGAAGTTTATTAATCCATTCCAAGGAAAACTTACTCGTTAGGAAACTATCAGACCCGTTGGTTAGTAGTTAAGTGAATGATCATCTTTAACATTAGATAAACATCATACGCGGTGCAGGCAAGTTATAGCCATCAGCCGTGTACAAGTTTAACAGATGGAAATAGGTTGGGGAAAACCCAAAGGTTAAAAATATTCAAAGGGATACCCTTCTGCTGATGTACCCCCCCCCCCTGTTGACTTGGCCTGCAGACAAGCCATACGAGATGATGACGTGACCCAGCTGGGCCAGCCTTCAGCCAATCAGCGAAGAGCTGAACCCCTATATAAAGCCTTGACCTCTGCAGGGGAGCCAGATCATGCGGTGAAACCGAGCGGACAATACCTAGTGACTACTAGCAGATTGAGAGTGAGAAAAGCTGAAGAATGAGTGAAATGGAAACAGAAGTTTCTGAAATTCAACAGGCAGCACCGGCGGAGGCTGCACCCTTGATGGAGAATGCGAATCAAGGGGATCCAACCTGGCACCAACCTGACACAGGCACTCAACCCCGTTCGCATGCAGACCCCACCACTGGGCAATCAGAAGGCCCCAGTGTTCACCAGTTCACCTGCTGCTGATAGTGGATTTGCTGAGGCTGCCCAGAGCCGAGGACGGGCCAGGGAAGGGGACACTGAGATCCTGAGTGCTGCGCCCCTGCACACAGGACTCTCAGCCTGAGCCATCCAGTCCACCTGTGTCCCCATCGATGGCGGTCGAGAATGCGGAAGCGAGTGCCCTACCAAGGCTTGAGGAAGGAAGCCTGGCTGCTGCTCCATGTGCTGCAGAAGACACGATGCCATATGCTACCCCAGTTGCTTTTCCCAGTACCACCGCAACCAACGGAGTGGAGAGGAATCAGACGCCATCTTCTACTCTATCCCCAGCTTGTGCTTCCTGGCTGATAATCAGTCCCAAACAAAAGGTGGAAACCACAGACATGGCCCAGGACTCAGACCTGGGAGGCGAGCTGCCTGGCCTTGAGAAAAAAGCGGATCTGACTTGGGTCAGGGCGGAGGCTAGTTCGGATCCCTCACAACCTGTTGTGTTGGGAGCCAGGCCCAAAGGATCCAGTGCCTCCGTGGATTCAAGAAACATGGACTTTGCGTCCCCTCCAAGGGAGGAGGCAATGGAGCCCTACTGTGCCTTTGCTGGGAGGCTGACTCTGGATCGGACGGATTGGACGTACTATGCCCAACAGGACGAAGTCAGATCCAATGTGTTACATTTAGAGTGGCCAGAGAGTTTGCAGCTAATTGTGCCAGTCCTGTTCCCCGGAGGGAGTGAAAGGAGCCTCCACCGGGAGTGGTCTAAACCCCACTCTCCCACATTCAAGGGACGTGTGCTGCGGAGAAAAAATGGACTGAAAACCGCTATGGCTTGGGGAAATACCCAAAAACACTGAGCCATCCAGCGCACCATGAGGGATGCTGCAGTCGCCATTTCTAATGACAGGGATTGGTTTGGACCGCTGATGGAGTGTCACTCAGATCCCATCGAAGGCTATCTCCACATTGTACTGGCAACGGGAGAGGTGCTACCCTTCAGTTTGGCACTTGTGCTGGTGTACGAATACCCCTGTACCTTGGGACAACAACAGCCTGGCCTGCATGAAAGGCTCGTTTATAGCAGCATATACGGAATACCTCTGATTGCGCCAGTGGATGCCCAAGGAATCAGGGTGAAACATCGCTGGGAGCGAGCTTGAAGGACAGCCGAGTGTGGAGGCAGGATGGTGGGCTATGTATCCGACACCTGCACTGATGACAGGACCCACTCAGACGAGGTGCGCAACTGATGAAGCAATGAATGGTTTCATTATGAGTGCCACCACAACGAGTGCTATGTCACAGCCACTGCCAGAATGTACTTCACAAGTGAGGAGGACCATCTGACGCCTTCCATGTGGCCATCAACCCCTGGTCTGCCCAGCCCCCCAGTGCCCCTATGTGGCCACAGGAGAACCGGACGCTCTGGATTGGTATTTGGACCATGTGGCCCAACGACATGTGACCAGCCATGAAGGAGGCCAGCTAGAGAGGGAAGGCGCAGAGACCACACAGGGCACCATTCACTGGGGTCTCAATCACCAGTATTGATGGCCTTTGCAGCGGGATACATTTTGTCCACACTGCCGTGCACTGGTAAATCCCTTAGAAGAAGGACAGCCGAGTATCAGTGCATGGTGCCAGATGCGTCAGTTAGTGGAGAACATCCATGGCTGATATCCAAGGGATCTCCAAGCAGATATTCTGCCCCTGACCGATGGGAAATAACGCCAGCACAGAGGAGGGGTTAAGCTACACGCTAGGAAGGAGAGAGCTGAGCAGAGGCAACAACCTGACTAATCCAGCATAGCCACCTCATGTAGCTCAGGATCACAGCGATCGACATGGGCTGACTGGGAGGCAGTCCTCAAATGCCTGTTGAGGGGAACTCGACCACCATAGACGACCCTACAGGTAGACCAGGGCACTGCCTTGTGCTATGAGGAGGCCGTACGTGACCCACAGGACACGGGAATGGACGGCGCAGAATGCTGGACTCAAGAACAGATCAAGATGCAGCATAGGCGAGAAGGCCATTCAGCCGTCCACTCTAGCTGTCTACCCACATTTGGTACCACTCCTTGTCAGGGGGGTGGGCGCACCCTCATCACGGTCCTGGTACAATATGATCGTGTGCCCTACTATTTCTCTAGTGCCAAAGCCCTCCTGAGTGCGCTCCAGCAGAATGCATAACCACTATGCTAGGCGGGGGCGGTCAGATCCAAGGGGAACACCGCGAGCTACACAGTCAACTCTCCACCATCGCAGCAGAATTGAGGGTGAGCCAAGCCACAGTGAGACGACTGGAGGCCGACCTAGCAGAGGCTCGTCACCCACAAGAGGCTACTCCAAGGACTCCGGCTGTGATCATGATGGATCTGCGGACCGTTTACTCACAGGCCTTGGCCGGTTCCATATCATGCATGACGTTGGGAACCGTCCAACCTCCTGTCACATCCACATTAGCCATCCAGACAGCACTTCTGTCAATGGAGACAACTAGCATACAGGCCACTACCGCCCGAGTCATCGCCCAAGTCATTGGAGTATTCGTCCTGCGGAGGGGTGTACAGAGACACCGGAAACCTAGGCCGTTACTGTTATCAGTATTGCACCTATGTGCCATCTCCGCCAGCAGGCTATCACATAAAGGATTACCATACCCCACTGCACAGTTGCCCCTTGCTCAATCGGAGCTCCAGCCTAAGCGGATGCAGCCCGCCCGACCAGGGTTCCAACCCACATCTGCCTCATTGGGGCAGCCAGAGTGTTTGTCCTCGCACCGCCACCCCTGGTTCCCCAGGAGCCAACACCTGTGCCAACGGCTGACATGGAACTGGAAACAGTGGAAGGCGCCGCCCCCTCAACCACTGCAGCTGAAGCCGTGTGCGCCATGTACCCCCTCCCTAAACATCAGGGGTGGTAAGGAGGTCAGGATGCTGGAGGAAGATGGGGTCAGGAAGCAAGCCTCTCCTCTTGGGGGGGGGGGGGGGGGGGGGGGGGGGGGGGGGGGGGGGGGGGGGGGGGGGGGGGGGGGGGGG
>JAAUYG010069524.1_pt1 | contig 17538 bp, 15 predicted proteins | sample 7278091 | NCBI WGS metagenome assembly JAAUYG01 (sample SAMN14350201, study PRJNA611818) | marine sediment metagenome | isolation source: surface marine sediment (0.6m) | place: French Polynesia: Moorea | collected 2018-08
AATCATTTCCTCGCACCTGTTGCGAACGTTCTGGGCTTATTGTGAGTCACTTGCTTTTGTGAATTGCTTTTCCCAAGAATCAACTCTGGCGGAGAAAAACTGCGCCACGTAGATCAGAAAGAGAAGGTATCATGTCTCAAGGATGTCCGGCCACTGTTCTGATAGTTCGTAGCGCAGTAAACGGTTCAAGAGAAAATCACAGTCACTTGCTGAAGAAGAAAAATTCTCACTCCACAAAGGAGCTTTCACTTTTGTCCTGAACCTTCCCCCCCCCTTGACTTTTCCAGAAATTTTTCGACCATTTCCCAGATTTTTTCATGCCAAAGTCAGAACGTCCAGCCATGAACATTTTTTGGTTTTTCACTCAAACCTTGCTTTGTGTTCAAATCCCAGCCAGATTTCACAATTCCAATGCTTTCAATGATTTGCACAAGCATTCTGGGGACAAAAACTGTGTTCAGTTGTTTTGTGTGCTTTTCCACCTCTTGCTTTTTTCTGTGAATTTAACCCTGGTGTTTTGTTTGTGACGTTTGCGTGTCCAGCAACAAGCGCACAAAAAGACAGTGGAGCGCCAAAGAACTGGAAAGCGACTCTCATTGGTGGTTCCGTAATTTGCCAAGCTCGATACTTAAGTCCTGCCATGACATTTTGAGCAAGGCTACCAAAGTACACCACACGAATTATTCAACTTCACTTTCATCTCAAGGACTTCCTGAGACCTCCGTAAGGGTGGGGGTGGCTTCCTGGATATAATGACAGCAATGGCAGAGCTATCAGTGCATTATCACATCAGCTTTCCATTTCCCAGAGCCCGTAAAATCTGTCGTTAACCTTCACCTCGCCTCTCTGAGAACGTGAAACAATGAACGGTGCAATTTTTTTTAGCCAAACAATCAAGGACTTACCACCAGTCCAGAAAGTTGTTTTCCCAAAAAGAAATTGTGTTAGATCTGAGGCACGATCTCAGATTTTTGTTGGGCAGGTCCAGTCCAAGAAAATCGAAGCAGTTTTTTTTTTGCCTTCGAGGCCGCACTGCCACCCGAGATGGAGACATGCCACATTTGGGCGTTGCAGGAGGGGTATGGGGGGTGTCCAGGGAAAATTCACAAATCATCCATTTTTGCTGAAAACTACGGAACAAAAGGTTCCTGGGAGTAACGAGGATCGGGCATTTTAGCCTGTGACGTCAGACGTCAACGTCTCTCACGTGCAAAAGAGGCATGAGAACACACACACGAGTTTTTGAAAAACAGCTGCACTGTTTGTTTTGTACACAGGTCATTTTCCACTGGGTGTTTACTTTTCCTGGCTACAAATGTGGCAACCTTTTCATTTAATTTCTCATTTGTGATTTTTTTCGAAAGGACAGGAAAATCTCAACACATTACGTCATTGATTTTACCACAGCCAACGGGCGAGTAGATAGATCTGTGGTTTCATTTCAACTCGCGAGTTTCAGGCAATTGAGAACAGCCAAAAGAGTGCGTTTTCAGTTCAGAACGATTGAACTCTAGAAGCCATTTTTATTTATTAATTTCTGACTTTTTGCACAGAACTCAGGCAATGATCAAAACACAGACACGCAGAAATGAAACATCAATTTGGTCTGCCAAGCTGTCTGAATGCAACAGGAATGAAATATTCATACTATTTATACAGTTCAGACGTTACATTTGTAAAGGAATGCTCAGCGCCTACAATAATTGTACATAAACACACAGCTATTTTGTATGCATTAATAGGCCCGTTGCAGCTTTAGTGTCACTATAAATCGTGTTATTTTACACTGACTTCATCCCCACAATGGACAGACTGATCCAGGAAGCTTCATGAAAGCTACCTATGGATGGCAAATAACGCCCGAATAGCCAGCACATCACGGCCAATAACGCCCGTTACAAGATACTGAGAACGTTTTATGCCCTAACACATATTTCTGTAACCTAAGCCATTTGTTTAGGCTGCTTATCATACAAACCACCACAAAGGATAGTTGCCACATATAAATTGCTTATTTCTACCTTGCGCCCAAAAAAAGGACACACCAGTGCAGGCCCCTTTCTGCACTTTTTAGACAGAAGCCCCAAACCCTCATACCCTGTCTCTTCCAGCCATCATGACAATGATACTCCTTGATCTCCTTCCCCCTTGCAAGCAAAACCCTGCAAGCAGCTGTTTTTTTCAGTCGGGACAAGAATCAAGGCTTGAACCCTCGACCTTCCGCTCCTGACACCACGGAACCTCTCCGGCAGCTGCGAACTTGAGGCGACTTTTTGAATCACGTGACACCGTGAAGCTGTCTCCTCTGCTCACTGTCCCCTCACCCCAAGGAACAGGACCCAGCAAGCTTCTGCTTTTGGTAACTCGTGACATCTGTTGTGCAAGAAGTGCGAGGCGAGGCAGTAGAGATCTGTGGGACCATGTGCGCGACAGAGACCACTGTGTTTACATCCATTGAGTGACTCTCTCAAATTGTTAAAGACAAAATCAAATTGAGTGATTTTCAATTCACTGCATTTTCAGGTTTCTTGCTCTAAACTCTAAATGTTCTGTGGGACCATTTCTTTTTTCCAAAGTGGCTCCGATTTTTAGTTGGCTGGGATTGGAGATAGAGCCCGCTACCTCCCGTTTTACTCACAAGGCGTGTTCCCTCCGCCGCTGCACCACATTGCCTCCATTCGGAGGTCAACACGCGACAAAAGAGACATGAGCTTAAACCAGATCCAATATCAAACGACGATTAAACACATCTTCTCCATTTTTAATGGCAATGGACGAAAGAACAAATTGGATTCCGCAGAGCTTGTAAAACTAGATGCTGCGGCGACTGGGCGACGCTGGCCGTGGCATGCGAAAACCAAACCCGGGGTGCATCACTGTAAACGGAGCTTTTACTGGCGAGATATAAACCCGACTCGTTCTGTATCGTTTGTGTGGGATCCATATCTGTCGCCGTAATTTAACGACGGCATAAAGGCTTCGACGAAGAGTATTCATGTAATTTTGCGTGTTTGGCCCAAGTGCAGCGCACGAGCAATGAATTATTGAGTCCAGCTTCTAATTTGCTTGGCTTTTAACACAGAAATTAGACAAATGTTGTCTCTTGTTGCATTGGTCTAAACTCCTCCACCAATTATTCAGATGTTAGTTAGCAGAAAGGGCCTTCTGTGGTCTCTGAGTCATTCGTCTGCAAAGGAAAAAAGTTCCACCCCTATCTTCGTATTTTTTATTCGTCATAAGTTTGTAAAAATGAATGAATAAATTAGTATCCCCAGCAATTAATTTGCATCCACTTAATTCGTATAAATGTCAGGATTAATTTTCTTCCCTTCAATAATCAGAGTGTCATAAAATACCAACCAGCCCACTGGGCCTGCAACCTGCACAAAACGGGCCAGTTCCATTTCACAAACTGAGAAATGGTGCTGGTTACACATTTTTCCTTTTTGCTTGTTTTTCAGTTTGGGAATTTTTTTTTCTGTCATTTTTTAACAAAATTGAGCTTCAGCCTTTTTACCCTTCCTGAACTCATTTACCCAACACAAGGGAGAAAACGATAAGGGCGTGAACAATCTTAACTTTTCCAGAACTTTTTTTTTTTTTTTTACAGTCCTCGATTCTTGAACTAAAATTTGAAGTGGTCCATACGTTGCTTTTTATGCACAGGCTTTGTATGAGGAGGCAAAATTCTGTAAAACCAGTTCTGTTTTGAAACCGAAGCGAACTGAGGGTGTACCAAGCGCAAGTCTATCTGATCTCCAGTGGTACCAACAGGCCTGTGAAAAATATTCAAACACATGGACTTGCAGCGTTGAAAAAGAAACAAAACTTGCAAAGAGATGGTGAGTGCACAGTTCACAGTGGATCAAAGTGCGATGAACAAACAACTGCCGAAATGTCTTTCTTCAAGGACGAAGCTTTTTTTGTTTTCGCTTTTCGCAACATCTTTTTTTCTTCAGTCCAAGCGAGAAATTTCAAATTGAACCAGAAAAATTCTTGCGAATCTATTCTCGACCACCCAAAGCACAGAAACAAACTCAGAAGGCAAAACTTTCTTCTTTCAGAAACCCAAGTTTAGGTGAGTCACAAAACATCTTTCGAAAGATCTAAGCTCGACCACTCCAGACGGCTCTTTGACAACGGAGAGCCTCTTGCCGTGTCTTTCTGAAAGCCATGTCCCCCTTCGGAGGCATTCAGATTGAGAACTTGTTGGTACAGTGGCGTACCTACCAAATAGCACAGAAGAAGATTACTCCGGAACACTGAAAACGAAATCCACAATGTGTGATTCACCCACAGGATGAGCTGTGTCCACATTTTGGACGACTCAACGAACGAGAGAATGGCTGCCTGTTTCTGGCGTCACCACTCGCTACCGTGGGGAGGGAATTTCTTTTGTTTCTGAGGGAGGGGCTTTTTTCGCATGTGGCCTTGGAGCCATTGGTTGCGTCACCAAAAGGGTTTGGGGTGAGTGGTGGTGCTCCCTTGTCCCTTGTCTCTGACCGTGCCACAGTGGACTTCAAGGCCTCAACAGCCTTGCGTGACCTCTCCTTGCACCGAATGACAGTTAATTCCACCTGTGCCTTGTTTCGCATTTCTCCTCCAATTTGTTCATCATCACTTTCCTGATCAAACCTGTGTGTTGTGAAGTCACAAAGGAGACAAAAAGGAACAACAAAAAAACAACCCCCGACCTTCGCACGCCGTTCTCCAAACAGCAATATAAATAATTGGCATTTTTCCTTTGGGCTGTCAGTCCAACATGTTGCCGTAAAAAGTATAAATATTACATGTCATTAATCAGAGTTTAGAGAATGTTATGGCTGTACAAAAGCTATTGTATCAGAGATGTCCCCTCACCCAATCGCACCGTGTTCGTGTATGCCGCAGCATGATAATAAATGTGCAGATTATTGTAGAAACAGATGTGGGAAATCTATACAAAATGACACACACGTATGAGTTACAACGATTGCAACAAAATTGCAAAGCGATGTAAATACGACAAATATGGTGAATTTATTCAACCACTTCAAATTCCTTCACAGGCTCAGAAAACATAAGCAAAGCATTGCGTGCACAAGCAGTGCTTGGACCCACAAGGTGCGAACAAACCACATTCTGGTGTGCTTTGTTCGTCCTGCAAGCATCTACTCAAGAGACCAAGGGTTGGATCCCTGCAAACAGCCACCAAAAATGTTTGCGTGTTGCTTGGTCGAGTGAGAGGCAATGGCCCACAAGGTGATGAAGGCCTTTCCCGGACCGTTGTCTGTGACTCACGACTAAAATTTGTCCTTGTCCTCAGACGGGCCCACACTCTTCTTGACTGAACAACAAGCAAGGACCCCATTTAACGTTGTCCTGTTAATAACAACGGTGCAAATGTCTTTGTGAATTTGTGTCCCTGAGTCAGAAAATAAATACAGTTCTGAAATCGTGAAAACCTTGTTCGGTTGGTGATCAAATGTCCAAGAGACCACTAGAGAACTTGTCTGTGGGGGAATTCTGGTTCTTCAAACTTGACATACTCTCAGATGAACTTTACCGTCTGCCACAGGGAGCATTTGTACTCGTCTGCGTACGACAACAAGGTACCTGTGATTGACAGCAAAACCAACCAGATATGAAACACAATAAAAGTCAGTATTTTAACTCCCATGCTCCAGAAAAAAAACCCTGTGTTATTGTCAATAAAATATGTATGAACTTCGCAGGTCCACTCAGTCACCCCTGTCCCATTAGGATGCTTTACACTTCAAAAACTACGAGCTTATCACAATTCAAAAAGTGAATTTCATGAAAAGCGAAGTGGCGGAAAATAAAGCCGCAAATAGGTAATTGAGGAACGGAAGTGGATGTATCATATTTTGATAGTTATTTTTCCAGACTCTCATCCCCTATAAATCATCGTCTGTCTGACAATTTGAAAAAAGTCAAATAGATTTAGCAGAGCACGCACCTTACCGCCACCCTACGGCCAAAAAACAAACACGCCCAATTGTGGTCCGATGCACCTCGCAACAAATTTTCAGTGCGGAATTGTCAGCTATTCAATTCAATGTTGCAAAATTGTCAAATCAGTGTGGAAAAATAATGCAATTTGTATCAAAAACAAAACTGAGAAAGAAATCATCAATCACTAAACTCCAGATTTTCTGTTTGTCCTCAAAGTAGAAACCACCGTCTCTTTCTACTGTACCAAGACGAGTGACACTTTCTGGCGCACCACCATCAAATGGACATATTGCGGAGGGTCAAAAAAGGACAAAATACCCATTTTCATCCAAAAGCATCCAGAACGTTTTGAAATCCCCTGTTAAATGTTTCCTCAATGAGGCTTAATTCCCCAACACAAAGTACGGAGCCGATAAGCGAAGGCTAAGCAGGATTCCTGATCACCTCGCCTAATTGGACTGGCCAATAAAGCTTCATTACACAACAGAGTGCAGAGATTCTATATTGAGATAAAACGCTTCCAGTGTTCTCTCTCTTGTCACTTCTCCCCAAAAGAACAACGGCTTCAAACTTTCCTTCGATACTTTGCGGCGAGTCAAGACAAATTGCAATGGACGAAAACGAACAGGTGGCGGACATTGCAATTTTGTGCATTGCCCTTGTGACAGAAGTTTGCAACACGGAATGAAAAGAAAAAGAATCTTTAAAGACAGAGGAAATTGCAATGGACCTGGAAACAGCCACAGATCACATGGAATTCTTCCTTCCGTCGGCTTGGAAAGCACAAGTCTCGAAGGCGAAAGCTTGTTCGGAGCACGTGAGAGAGGCTCCGCCGCAATGACACCAAGGACTGCTGAGTGCAAAACGGACAAGACAAAGCAACTCAAGTCCCCAAGTAGTGATGGTAGTATCTAACAATGTCTTTTACTCTCAAGTACCAAAGTACTTTTTTTCGTGTGTGTTTGCAAGTCTTGAGTGAAACATACAAAAGTGACTCGGCGCACGTTACCTGGGAAGCCGGAGTACGGGTGCGACGGATACATCTTCACTCGGTGCGTGACGCCGCAACGGCGCAGTGCTGCTGCTGCTGTTGCTGCCTCAACCTCAACCCAACCGCGTGGCGTCTCAGTACTAGGCTAATTCTCCATAGAAACCAACCCAGAGTCCGTTTCTACACAAACATCCTATTTCAATGTCAAATTATTGCCAATCAAACAAACCCCTCCCTTATCCGCCCTTGTGTAATGGTCACACACAACACACAATTCTCCGAAAGTCAATTTGCGCTGTGGTTGTTTATCCACCACGGTGGCAAGCGTTCCAGATTGCTGCGGATTTATCTTTATCCTTTCTTTCTTTCACACCCGGATTTTTTGTGACGTCTCTTTTCTGTTGTTAGATACACACAGACGTTTTCGTTTCCGCACAGCGATGGATGTCCACGTGAGTATGCGTTCAGTAGATAGCTGGGTTCATCCTAGCAATACGCAATCTGTCCATCCAGACTCTCCTCACTCAGTCAGTTCGGCTCAGCACCGCATCAAGATCTCGTTACCGCGAGTTGATCGTGAGTGCACTAGAGTTTCGTCACTGGCCTAAGTGAACTGAATGAACGAATGCCTTTTTTCTCCTGCCTGCCTACCGGTAAGTTATGGCCATTGTACGTTGACAATCAAGTTCACAAAGTATCTATCTGGATCCCACGAACACGTATGACGGTTATGTCAGACCATTTAGAGAAACAAACAAGAATTTTTTTCTCCTGATATCCCCGATGAGAAGCGAATAGCAAAGCAGCTCAGTTTGTCATTGGCTGATTAAGTGATTGACCCGACTGTATTCATAGACACTATCAGCAAAAACAAAGCACTTGAAATTCTTTGCAGCCGCAACGGTCATCAATTGTTGTCACTTTTCCTCCGCAAGCCGGCAAAAGTTGCTGCTTCGTCTTTTTTAGTCGTTTTGCCGACAATTAAGTTGCAGCCGCACAAGGTACAAAAAGTCCACTTTCTGCTTGTTCGTTTTGGGTTTTTTCTCCGCCTGCTTGACTTTTCCTCACTCATCAACTGCCTCACTGGTAATCACAGCAACAGCCGCTGCAAACTTTTCCTTCTTCTTCACCAAGGCAAAATCCTCGCCCTTGTCTCAATTTGTGAATCGCTCAAACTCTTCTAGAAATGCAAACAAATGTTATTGCTGGTGATAGCCCGCGTTTCTCTGTGTGGCTGGTATCTTCAGTCTTTATCAGAAACTTTTTTTCGCCTCCCCAAAAATTTTCTCCGAACCAAGTAACTTGCAAACAAGGATACATCTAAATGATTGCTTCCAAAAAAGTCACCTTGTGAGGTTCTTTATTGATTCGCCACAGAGTTCACTTTCTGCGTATGAAACGACGTTGGAGGAGGAGGAGAGAAGCTAAGGAGGCAGGAATATGTATCAATGTTCTGCTCCTATTACGGCTAATTCACCCACTATTAAGCCACAGGTCTGCTGCATATTTAATACAATTGACATTTTGTGCAAAGCAAACCAGGATATCCCGTCAACCGTAACCAAAGATCAGTTCATTCCAAGTAAAACGTACCCAACATACCCCACAACCCCCTTGCTGTCCCCTCCTCCCAACCCCTCTTTGACTGAAACACACAAAAGAAACTCGCGCTCACGAAAAATTTATTCAATTCAAGTGCTGCCAAGTCGCTTGAGATCAAATATTCGATTTCAGCCTGATATCTTCGTGTAGTTAGTTCACAACGCTCCTACCTGTACCGGAGAAACCTCACTCTTCAAGTGTGTCTCAAGTGGCCTTTTATCAGTCGTGTACTTTTGGAGAAATTAGTGTAATAATGTCTTTGGCTTTGCCATTTTAGTACTTTAGGCCTACAAGTATTAAATTGCATAAAACCCAAAGATCAAATCTCTGACAAAGTATTTTGAGGATAAAAGGCAGCAGACTTCAATGTCAATGGGATTCCTTTCACTTTTTCCTCAACTTGGGGAAAAAGTTTCTTTTTGCCGTGACAAAGAATTCCCCTTTCTTCTCCCGGATGGCAGGTTTTGACCTTGCAACAAAAAACTGAATGACGATCCTTCCCGCAGCTTTGATTCAAAGACAGCAGCTCAGGTATCAGTGGAAACGAACCCAAAATGCCACATGGACGCGACATGAAAAAGTTGTTGGTGATTTATGCTTCTTTCATCCATTACTATCTGAATCACAACTGCATCATTTTTCGCGGCAGAAATTGTCACGGTGACCAGTGAGGTGCACACATTTCAACTGTGATTTGAGATAAATTTCGTGCACATCGGGCAATTGCCGAAAATAGGGATTTTGAAAAAAGAAATTCAGTTTTTTCCATCCAAGACGCATTGTTGAAGTGCTTTGGCATTTTTCTAGTGACCCATAGAGTAACTAATTTTTTGCCAAAACTCAATGACATGCTATTATTTTTTTATGGCATAAATTGAATTTCCATTTTTTTTGAAATCCCTATTTTCGGCAACTGCCGTCACATCGTGCACCGTAGTCTCGTTTTATGCGCACCGGTGTGTGTTTGGCCTTTACGGTGCGAACAAGACGACGAACTACGATCCAAGATGCATTGCGTGAAGGTGTTCACATCCCGGGGCGGTTTTCCCTTGTTGCAGCATGAATACAATACGTGCAATCATCGCGTCAAACGAAAGGTGAAACTGCAGCCCGCCACATTACTCTCTCAATTTCACATAACTTTTTCAGGCAACTTTCAGCTCCGTAACTGCACAGCACAAATCTCTTGGAGGTACTGGCAACAGCAACAGCAACAAAACAAAACAAAAAAAAAAAAAGAAAAGTTCTCAAGAAGGAAATCACACCCCGCAACCGCAACATGAAAATCAAATTTATGCGTCCATAAAATTAATCATAAAGTAGCGCAATGTGAAATCTGCATGCTGCGTTCCTTGGTAGAACACCTGCTTATGTGCTTTTTCAATGTTTCACGTTTCCAAATTGTTGGAAAAAAAAAGTTGTTTTTGTCATCAAGACTTGTGGAATTTCTTGAACCTTGACGCCAAGTACTCGTAATGTCAAAGAATATTGCAACTATTTGTCTCTTTTCACATGTGAAAATCATTGAATTTGATGGCTTTCGTATTGAAGGTCACTTTCAAAATGCAGATAATCTGCCAATAACTTTGCCACACTTAACCTTGAATGCACCGAATCCATCAGGACACAGGCACGGACACAGCGAACAGTGCTCCGCTGGCGGAGAACAGAAATGCAACTGCAACAAAACACGGAATTCCACCTTCCAAGAGCATCACCATTTTTCCCTTTTCTTTGGCAGCCTGATCTTTCACTGAGGTAACACAATGCATCAACAGAATGGTTTATCAGCAACATCATTTTGCCTTTTGCAAACCACGTTTGGGCCATTCAACGCAGAGGACGCCAATTGTCTGTTACAGGTAGGCACCACGACGAAGAGAGAGAATGTTCTTCAAAAATCTTGTCGGCGCTGGCCCAGGTACACACACACACACCACTACCACCACCACCACCACCCATCACCCACTCATACTACCCACCACCACAACAGTACACACAACCTTTCTGCACAGAACAAGAAGGAAGAAACAGCGCTATTCAGCTTTCAAATCAGGCAATGGGACAGATGTCCATCCACTGTAGGACAACAAATCCATTCAGATTAGGCCACTCACGGAACTGTTTGACTTATTCTATGGCAAACCGAAGCGAGCGGTGCAGTGTATTAGGCTAGGGTTGCAGTAGTGCACTGTGGATGAGAAATGGCACTGGTTACAATAGGTGATCGGACGCTTCCGTCTGGAAGCCGTTTCTAATGTCAGATATTTAGCCGTCCATTGCACACAGGGAAACGCGTATATTTTCCAAAACGCAAACAAATGGAACTTTACCTAAAGTCTGACACATTGGAACCAGGAAATACCCGGTACCTTTGTACTTAGCAGGAAAAGACTAAGGAACAGATCGTGTTTTTGTACAAAAGAACACGACTTGCTATTTTTTCGTGACTTTCCCAAAGGTGGAACAACCCATATTCCTTCTTCACTTGAGTAGAAATTCAATTTGCCAAAACCCTGGGAAACAAATAAATTTACTCTCGCTTCTAAAAAGTCTTATATCAGTTTTTATCGCGCTTCAAAAGACCAGGGCCAGGGGAAAAAATCTTGAATCATTCAATTCGTCTTTCTGAACGGCACGCAGAATTTTACTTGTCAAATATTGATTCTTCGTAAGTAAAAGTTTGGTTTGACATATCTGTAGAATATGGGTACTTTTGCTTTACTTTTGCGAAGCACAGATTTTGTGAGGTCTCATGCTGAAAGCGTTCAACCCCTCGACCCACAAGTTGAACGTGGAATTTTTTGAAGAAAAGATAAAGTTGGCAATTTTAACTGCAATAAACCAAAGTTCTGAAATTTCTACGCGAGACAACGTAATCCTGGCGAGGTGTGCTTCGGTGGATTTCTCCGTTTTGCTGTCTTCGCGACAGACCCAACGGACGGTACGGTGCATCAAATCCCATGTGGAGCACGACACAAACCTGGGCCCCATGCAGCACATAAGCACTGCCAACGAACACAGATAGAAGTTTCACCCCCTGTGTAAAACACGACTTTCCCAACACATTGTAAAAATACACCCGGCTCAGTACAAATATCATAAGTGCAGAACAGATCAACTTGCACAAAGGCAGGAGGAGGGCCCAGCGTTGCAAATCATTCTTTTTTTTTTCAAACAACGATGGCTATTTCATTCTCTGCGGGATTGTGATCCCTGCGTACCCACTCACACCAATTTACCCATCATGCCTTGGGCCTTCTTGTCAGCTCACCGCGACCTTTTGTTTTACCGCGGCCGCAAACATGTGTAGCTGATAAAGCCCCGTCATCCAAACCGCAAGTTTAGAAAAGACAAACGAGGGCTTTTCTGAAACAGCTTTGGCTTCTTCTTTGTTCTTGTGCTTCGTTGCTTCGTTCCTGATTTACCAGCTGCCAAGGTGGATTCACCGACGCCATTTCATTGACTGTCTACAAATTTGACGCTGACAACCAGAAATCACCAGATTCTGCCACCTCCCAACCCAAGTGGCATCTGAAACGCCTGTATAATCACCACATTGAGAAACGCCCACCCCCACCCCCATCTGAAATACATTTAAAAGCAACACAAATAGAAACGCTCGCCCAAGTTGGCGTTCCATCGCCTGGCCACTTGATCAGGACCGGAAACAGTGAAGAATATCCGACGGAAGCTGGCTTTCCGTGTCTTCCTTCCGAACACAGATCCCTGCCAGGCTCAACCGTGCATCATGCGTGCGCGACGGGCAACACACGCAGCGGAGGAACAGCCTCAGTGCGCTTCGTTTATCTTTGACCTTTCGCTTCCCCCTCCTGGGCGACTTTTTTCTACGCCTCGGAGCGGAGTTACGGTTGAGCTGACGGATTAATTTGATTTCTTCCTCTCTGTTTCAATGTAGCCGCGCTCACCTCACTGTACCTGTGTAATTACCACCAGAAACTCCTGTTCGCAAACAAGTTAAATGCTTCCCCCGTCATTACATACATCTACTCTCCAATTACACAACAGATTCTGCTTCGTAAAGCACAAAAAAACGCGTTGACAGGTGCGAGAGGCTGTGCTTCTTCTTTCTTCGAGACCAGAACGGTCGTTTTTTTGCACTCAATCTTGCCGTGATAAATCTGACGGCAAAAAGGTGATCTCGGCGTAGATCAGGGTATAATTACTGCAACGTGGCTATGCAATTTCCCAACGCGACACAGGGTTGTTTTTCAGCAATCTCTTTCGCTTTCAGCATTCAGCGATGTCTCTTCCATTCACTGAAGTGCTTATCAGGCGTTACTGTACGTTTCTCTGGCACCTTCCGGTTATAGGACTTGCGACGGTGACGTTCTGGCGTCGTTGCCGCGTTTCTTCTGTTTAAGACGCCCCTGCAGTGTCTCGCGTTTAGCCTTAGCTGTTGCTGAAGAGAGCCCCACTTGGAGAATGGGCGGGGAGGCTCCAGAATACTTGATACTTGAGTTGTGTGCATATTGCTGTCTGCGAAGACCAACCTGAACAATGGGAGTATGTCACTGACTGCCCAGAGGTAAACTCCACTGGACACACACCAAGGAGGTGTCCGAAGTGTCCAATTGTATTCGGTACCTCCACAGATCAAGCTTGCACTGAAGACAAGTGTGTTCTGCCTTTGCTGCACCAACAGTTCCTGAAAGGCATGACATGCCTGACACACCAACCCACTCAGGGCATTGGAGATGAAAAGATAAATTTCCAATTGAATGAGCCCTTGGGTTGTTGGCACCACCAGAAACACCAGTCTCAAATACCATTAAGGGCAGTTTCCTATTTTGTGCCTCATTCTTTGGTACAACAGCCTGTGGAATGGACCTGCAGATGGTTTCAGACGAACGAAGGAATCGCATGTTGGTAATTCTGCAAACACAAGCTCCCTACCAAGCTGGTCAATTGAGAAGAGAAATTCTTAGAAAAGCAAGCAAATTGATCATTGATCAGGAGGCTATTGTTTACACACCCACTGCAGACATAGAGAGGCATCTCATTGCCAATCATTCCAAACAAAGAAAAATATAAACAAAGCTGTGTTCAATTGTCTTCCACAACACAAAGAGGACACACAGTCGGACAGGCAGGACACAATAGGCTTTTTTGTTTACTGGACAAAGCAGCAAAGAAAAGTTCAGGAGGTTCCCAAGTCTGTTCCGGTGGGGCGTTTTCCTGACTCATTATGAACCAATCTTGCTGCCACCCACAACTCCACTGCCACTGTGGCCAAATGAGAGCAACAAAAGAAGCAGAAAGTTTGGTGGGATCGTTGATCAATCACGTCAATTAGAAACATCCGGTCTGTGTATTACGCAGAGAAATTCCTGTTGCCAATCTCAAAAACGACAGCAACAAACAAACAAACAACACCGAAAAGAAAGCCCAGTCAGCATCAACCCTGGAGGTGTGATGGTTTTAATGCAACTGTGTTTTGTTCACCGGCATTCACTGCGTTGAGTTCCAGGGACCAATTTCTTACGAACGTTCGCAAATCTGCGACGGTTCCACATAAAAATGGAATTCACAGATTTTGCTTATGTTCACTGGAGGGTCTTTGCAAACCCACATGTCCACTGGAAAAGCTGTTGGCAAGGAGACATGGACACACAACGCAGCCATCAATGGCATCAACCTTCAGGATGCAACTGAGGTCACATGGCGCAAAATTGTGAACATCTCAGTCCATTTTCCGGACTTGAATCAACCAAGCAAGTGCAAACAAATTTTCAAAATGTTCGTTTTAATTCTACATGAAACCACAGGTTGACACAACTGATTGCACATCACTGTGGCAGTCACGCCTTTAGTCTTGGATTTCACGTTTCGTTTACGTTCTGCGTGAGAACGGGCCTCAGGATCAAGGAACCCTCTGCTCAAGATTCGTGGGAAAACCAGCTGCAACGCTCGTATTTCAATTAAACTGCAACTTTTCACCATTTTCAAAAATTTTCCTGCATAAGTCACAATTAAGACGCAACGTTATCCCAGATAGCAAGTGTAATTCCACTTAAACGTTGAAAGATTAAATAAAAAGACCCCTAAAAGTGATAAATACGTTCAGCATTCAACGCACCTAATGCCTGTCATCAATTTCACTTTTTTCCCTGCACTTCTCATGAATGTGCTTCCCTTGCAGAATGAAGATTAGCAAGGAAATGAATTGAATAAATCACTTGCACAAGTCACTATCACACCTCGCGTTTGTACATGCTAAATCTAAATCAAACACCGTGGGGAGTTTCCCCCCCCCCCCACAGCTTCGACTCTGCTGGCTTTCACGGACTCGGGATATGAATCAGGAACCAATGTTACACAAAGGTAATAAAATGATTTGCTATTTGATATACGGGAAAAGATTCCTTTGCGGCTTATCGCTGAATCTTTTCTCAATGTCAACTGGAAGCGAAATGCACTGGGTAAATTGCTAGGTACGAGACACACGTTACAACTGTATCTGCCACGTATTCCATTCTTTTCATCACAACTTAAACTACTGATTGCCAATTTTCTATTGTCTCGCTGCTCAGGTTCTCAGCAAAGAATCCAGCATGTAACTTAATAATCTAGCATGCTATGATAATCAAGCATGCAATCTTAATAATCACACATGCAATGTCACTGATTGCAATCAGGTAGTTTAAGAACAATAGACACCTTGGACATTGATGTTATTTGATTTGACTCAGCCTCGTGCTTTGCGCTCGGTTCTTGATGTAGGAGACAACACCAAGTGCAAAGGTACGTGGTAAACACTCCAAAACTTCGCGGATTCCGTAAAGTAAGTGCCGCTCTGTGTGTAGATGCATAGCTCTGGCAGAACTAACCTTTCCTGTGTGCTTTGATACATGGGAGCGCTCGGGGTTCGGACCCATTCCCCCTGGGGTTCTCAGTTCCATGACCTAAAATCACGCCCAGTCTCTGATGTTGCCTGGTACCTTCCTGTCTTCAATGATTCAGTCTCTTGTTGTGAGACACACATGCCAAGATCAGGGCTCTTGAATCTTCTCTGACTTTCCAGATAATTTTAACCATTTTCCAGACCACTTCATGCCAAAATGAAGTCTCATTTTTCCAGGTTTTCAAACCGGGTGAGAACCCTGTGTGATGGTTGATTTGGTCCCAACACACCTGACTTACGTTTCCAACTTCGTGTGTTTGGTTCCTCAGCCTAGTATTCTGGGCTTTTTGAACAGAACTGTCTCCTTGTTCGTGCGATCCTTCTCGATTTTCTCAAGAAGGGTAAAAAGTGAAAACCATTCAAGCAAGGTCCACAACAAAGAACTGTTTTTGTTTGCACTTGAGTTTTCAAGAACGACACGGACTAAACAATCGACTCGACCAAACGAAGCAAGGTCCGCACCAGAAGGTCGGCTTCGATATACTTTTTCACAGCTGGATCAAGATCAGAAAGGGGGGTGCGAAGGAGAAAAGATTCTGCACACAAGAATGCAGGAGACAATGGGAGGGAGGATATATATATTTTCAAAGAGGAGGAAATGCCCCAATTCTGAGGCAGTTCTCTAATTTCAGCAACTTTGCCGAAAACCGGCCAGCCAGCAACAGCCAGAAACTTCGGGGACGTTCCAAGCGCACACTGAAAGTTGCGCTGCGGAACAAAAACGTTGCGTTGAACAGATTTTTTTCCACACTGGATAAGGTTAGTAAATGCTACATCTGATACTGCAGCCGAAGAAGGAGCAGGTTGTTAGTTACTTTCGGGGCTGATATGAAAGAGGGACCTATACCTGCGTACCGAGAGACATCGTAACGATTGCGTCGTGGCCTCGAGTGTCGTTCAAGTGATATGCTCCTTCACAAGTTCGATTGCGAGTCACCACTAGAACCCACTTTCTTGTAATGCATATACACCCAAAAGAAGAAGTCACCGCTAGGGGGTAACAGGCTCTCTTTTTTTTTCTCTCTGCGTGATGCAATCAGAATATTAACCAGCAGCAGCTGCAGGAACACCACCCAAGTTTGAAAGTTGGAAGATGCCAGCAACTTCCATGGCGCAGCTTGTTGCATTCACCGCGGCAAAGTTTCACCTTGTCTCTTTCCCGTTTCACTCAAACCGTCCTTCCACGCAAGGCAAGTCCCCACCCAGGATCCAACAACAAGTGGAATCCACAAGGATGGAACGACTTCCCATTCTGCGCCCCACCCAAAACTAACAAGTTTTCTCTACTCGTCCAACAGCAAGCTAAGACATAAAGAAGCAGATTTTGTTGTGAAGAGACCATAGACAACAGCTTTTAGGCTGAAGAGAATTATTCTGAAGTCTCTTTCAGGTCAGTTCAATCACAAGCGTGGCAAAGCCTTCACAGGAAGCTGTCAGAGACAACAGATTTCAGTGAATTCGGGTTCACAGCCTGTATCTTGCAAAGGTGCGGTTCTGGATCTTCAGAACACGTGACCAAGACCAGAACACCAGAATACCAATACCCCAGTCTAGTAGTAGACCTGGAAGCGCCACAAGCCCAACGGGCAATGGACGCCCAAACGTAAGCAGTGGCCAAATTGCACTGAGCCCATCCCATCCTCAAAGGTAGGTGAAATCCACAGTGAAGTGGCCTTGCGATAACTTAGCCACACAAAGTAAACAGGCACTTGTGATGATGACTTTGTGTTACTGCTTGACAATGCGACCACACTAGGGGCAGAGAGAAACCAGCCCCCGGGAAAAATGAGCGCATCTCACGAGAAGGTGGAATCAGAGGCGCTTTGTAGTGTCAGTGAGAACAAATCACCTTGATTAAATGATAAATCAACGGGAGAGATGGTATCCTTGCGTGGCGAGGCGCGATCATAATGCATCTGACAAAAACAATGTCTATTAACACAAGAGTTATAGCCCTGTATCCCCGCTTTAATTATTTCGACTTTCATCGCGGAGGATCTGCGAACAGCGAGGGGGGGGGGGGGGGGGGGGGGGGGGGGGGGGGGGGGGGGGGGGGGGGGGGGGG
>JAAUYG010017859.1_pt1 | contig 17531 bp, 18 predicted proteins | sample 7278091 | NCBI WGS metagenome assembly JAAUYG01 (sample SAMN14350201, study PRJNA611818) | marine sediment metagenome | isolation source: surface marine sediment (0.6m) | place: French Polynesia: Moorea | collected 2018-08
AGTAGTAGTAGTAGTAATAGTAGTAGTATAGCGGCTAGTAGTAGTAGCAGTATTAGTAGCAGTAGTAGTAGTAGTAGTAGTAGTAGTAGTAGTAGCAGTAGCAGCAGCAGCAGCAGCAGCAGCAGCAGTAGTAGTAGTAGCAGTAGTAGTGGGTCTAATGGTAGTAGTTATTTCTTACTTGTAACCCATAACAATGCTGTTATTCCCGATGAATATATAGAGGAAATCCCCTAGGTCCGTTTCAGCCGTGAGACGAAAGTCGCCAAAACCAGGACAAAATTTCATTTCGAATGTAATACGTATGGGGTCGCCATCGTTCCTCTTGTAGATGCATGACTCCTGGATATTGTCTCAAAAGAAATATAACTTAATGTTAAAATAGAAAATGGTACCGCAGCCAGTTGACAATTACATACATCTACTTGATAGCCAATTATTTGCATGAAAAATAATAAATTAAGTTGTGGCCGACAAATAAATTAAACGTTTCTGGAGACTGACACTTTAAAAGATTTGGTAGCCGCAACTTAAAATTATTTTAAGTGGCTGCAGCCAAATAATTTTAATTTGGCAACAGAGGTATCGCCAGAACTCTCGTGTCCTTTAGTTGGTTTTCCGATACCTTGTCACAAACTGGACAGGCGAAAACGTAGGTGTAATGCTAATTTTGTGCAAACAGAATCGTAAAAATCAGAGTAAGGCTCTCGTCGAAGGTGCTTCAATACGCATTACTTCTTACAGTGGGCTGATATACCTGCATTCATATGCATTTTCCACCATCAACGAGTCCACCTATGCGTTGCAGGTTGGCCTTGCATGGCCAAAGTCTAGGGGAGTCAACCCCAATAGAAAATGCGGAGTGGCACACCGGCTAGGCGATGATCAGGTACTGAGACAATTTTTCGGAAAATCCTGCAGCTGTACTGGCACCAACCGTATCGGCTTGCCTTTCCGTCGGAACATGCCAGCATCGCCAAGAGGAGGATCCTGTTAACTGGGCAAACCTTTTATCGCCCAGGCCTCCACTTGAGAGGCCACTCCAGTCTCGCTGTCTCGGCGCAGAAACAACACGGGACTCACCAGTTATAAGGCGAAGCTCGTTCGTTTGGTCTAGAGCTGGGCGCCAGGGGCTTCTCCTGACAATGAGAAGGATCTTCGAAAACTACTGGGCAGTCACCGCCCGCCTTAACCCGAGCAGCCCTACTACCTTGCCACAACTTTGCCTACTTCAACGGGGACTCAATGCCCGTGTGGGTGCAGACCACAGGTACTGGCCACGCTGTATTGAACATTTGGCGCCAACAAGCTCAACGAGAACCGACGTCAGCTACTTGAACTGCGCTTTTACAATGACCTATGCATCATCAGCACCATTTCGGCCTCCACACCACACCACACCAGCGGGTAATCTAGAGACATCCGAGATCCATACAGTAATATCGGCTCAACTTCTTCATCCCTATGCGAGCCGTGGTAAATCACGTGTAACTCACGCGCATTTACCAGAGAGCTTTCTGTGACACTGACCACTCGTTGGTTGTCTCTTTCCCCGACAAATCCATCGCTCCAAAGAGAAAGGCCACCCCGCACCAACAGGGATAGTGTGTCAATGCCAAACAATATGTGTGAACACTTCTCAAAGCCCTCAAAGAGGCTCTAGATGACTGTCCCACAGACTGCACGCGATGGGATCACATTCGTGACGCGGTTTACAGGGTTTCTATCGACTCCTTTGGGAAGAGAGTAAAAAGAATGGGGACCGGTTTGCCACTGCGATTGAAGAGATTGACCCTGCCACTGTCACTAAAGGAGCTTCTCTCTTGAAGTACAAGAGGATGTCCCACAAATTCGTAAATGACTACTATCATGGATTTGTTTAATGCCGTGGAAGAATGGCAGTTTTTTGTGAATCTTTTATTAACCAAACACAACTTCCATTGAGTCAGCCGGCACCACCGCTAGTGGCCCCCACGCTCTTCTGAGTAATCCTCCCGTCAGTGCCGGTCCTCTGGGTCGCCATCACACATACGTCTCCCCATTATGGCTGGATGCATCAACACAAATACACTAGACCACCGCGTACACGACACGTGGCATCCACGTACACAAAGGGGCTCCACAACGCTTCCTCTGCCTGCGGTCCGGTGTCCTCTGGTCTGTCTTGCCCAGGGATGGCAATTCCTCCTGCCTCCCAGGCACCGCAAATTTCCCTCAATCAACACGGTCTGGCACGTACTCCTTACGATTCGTAACCCTGCCTGGCTCCTTCCTGGTGTGGCTGCTCGCTCACTGCTTACTTCAGCGAAGTCTGAACGTCCCCTGTCGTGTCTGCTGGTAGATACCCTGTGATGCCCTTTGATGCCCCCGACTTCTCTCCCGCAAGGCATTATGAACACAACCGGCGAGCACCACGAAACCAAATAGTGTGTATATACCCCTAGCTGTAGTTGTGATGTAAAGAGGCACCACTCAAGCTCAAAATAAATAATTTCGTTAAAACTGCTGACTGAAGTTGTGTGGTGACATCCAGATCCCTGTAGACTGTGGCAACACCCGGACCATGTATGAGGGGATGACGAAAGCCATTGGTCCTATCGCCATCAAGACCCCCCCCCCCCCCTTCCTCAAATCCACCTCCACAGATACCATCTAAGACCGCAGAAAACAGATGAAGAGATGAGCTGAGTACTACCAGGAGCAGGAGCTGTACTCCACAGAGATCGCCGTCACTGACAGAGCCTTTGAGAACACCGCACCACTACCCACCATGGATGAGCTAGACACGACGCTGCCCCCTTTATTGACTGCGAAAGGACATTGACCCCCATTTCCATTGAAAAACACAGGGACGGGATTCCACCAGAAATTGTGGAAGCAGAAAGACAGAACTCCCGTATTAGCCACCTGCACGAGCTCCTACACTCATGGGATGCGGGGCATGAAGATCGTCATGCTCTACAAGAACCAGTGCGACCAACTATCGCAGGATCTCCCTCCTCAGCATCGTGGGCAAAGCCTTCACACAGGTGATCCTCAACCTCCTTCAGTTACTGGCTGACTGAGTGTACCTAGAGTCGCAGTGTGAATTCTGAGCTCAACGGTCAATGATCGACATGGCACTCTGCCTCAGGCAGTTGCAAGAGCAGTGCTGTGAACAGAGTTGTCCCTTGTTCCTGGCCTCTTTACCCCCCTGCGCAGGTCTGGATGTCCCGTAAGCTCATGAAGATGAGCATGTCCTTCCAGATAGCATGTCAGACGCAGTCTAGTATGATGACGGATCATCCTCAGGCCAATTCCCAAACGAGTGGTGTGAAACAAGGTAGCCTCCTGTTGCCTATGCTCTTCAGTATTTTCTTCTCCTTGCTCCTGCGCTACATCTTCCGTGAGTCAGAAGAATGCATTGTTACTACTCCCGCCTCAGAGTTAAGACCAAGGTGCACAGAGTGCTCATTCATGAGCTGCTCTTTGTGGATGATGCGGCTCTCACTGTCCATTCAGAGAAGGCCCCCGGCAACTCATCATCTGCTTTACACAGGCATGCTCAAAGTTCGCCCTCACCATTAGCCTGAGGAAAACCAACATCATGGCTCAAGATGTCAGCACCAACCCTACAATCTCCCTGCAATCGACCAGACCCTGCTTGTGGTAGAACAGTTCACTTACCTCTGGTTCACCATAACCAACAATTTATTCCTGGACGCAGAACTCAATGTGAGGACAGGCAAAGCAGCCACCACCATGGCCTGTCTGGTGAAGAAGGTGTGGGACAACACCATGCCGACACTCAACACCAAGATAATGATATACCAAGTCTGCGTGTTGAACACTCTTCTCTATGGAAGTGAAACCTGGACCCTGTACTCTCACCAAGAGCGAAGGTTGAATGTGTTTCACATGCATAATCTCAGATGAATCTTGGACATCATCTGGCAGGACCGAGTCACAAACGCAAGCATCTTGTCCCAGACAGGCATACCTAATATATATTCGCCATCTTCACCCAGAGACGCCTGCGCTGGCTCGGACACATGTACAGGAAACAAAACGGTCGCATCCCAAAGGACATACTGATGAGAGCTCACCCCCAGAGAGCCCTGAAGGCATGTGGCATCACCTGAGCAGATCTCGAGGCAGCGACATCGGACTGCACTAGTTGGCCATCAAGGGTCAAGGATGACGTCAATTCAGCAGAGGGAGGTACACAGAGCATGTGGGAGTGACAAAAAGAATCCACAGGCGACAGACCTTTCAGTCTGCCCCACCGCACCTAATAACCCAGCCGCTGTCTATATCTGCAGAAAGTGTCAATGCAGCTCCCGATGTCGCATGTGACTGTGCAGCCACAGCAGATGCTGCAGTTCAACTGACTCTGTGCAGAACACCGTTTTCTTACGGGATAGAAGATTGCCATCAGCGGTATCTACAGTGGCCTTCGTGCTGACAATAAGAAATCTCGAATGGTCAGGCCTTAACGAAACAATGTAAAGAGAGAACATGGATCTTGTATCTTGCATATTTTAAAATTAAAGTAGGTTTAATGATTAATGCCAACCCCAAACACCGGACACTTCCAACACCCTATGTGACACCACGTAGTGATTAACAGATAATAGCCGACGTTTAAGCAGATAATGTATGGCATACAAAATAATGACCTTCAATGGTTCCAAAACTCTTCAGAAAGCCGACAACAAATGGTGAAAGTAAATAATGATATGTCATCTAAGTTATCACTCAATCTTAGTGTTGTACATGGCTTTGTACTAGGTCCTTTACGTTTCCTGTTATTTATAAATGATTTACAGACATGCGTCCAAAAATCTTGCATAACTCTCTTTTCTGATGATTCGTCATTATGCACAAGCGGTACACTTGGCATATTAATCATCAAACATCAACCAGAGCTACATCTTGTCTCATTTTATGCCATTGCAAATTAACATTTAAAACATTTAAGTTTCTCTGATTCCTATTAACACATGTCTATGCATAACCCTTGGAAACGCATGGATCTGAAAAAGAAATCTGTAACAGTGTGCCTTACCTGATCTAACTACGAGTATTGCCAGCATTTGCCAAAATGTATATTTGTGTTGCATGCTGTCTTAATGGCTTAAGTATAATATATGTTACAGGAACTACAACAACCACGCAAGTGCAAAGCGTCATGCAGGCGAAAACTAAGAATCACACAATGGGGGTGGCATTACAGATGTCACAATTTTGACAGGTGATGGCCGAGTTAGGATTAGGCTGCAGGCTCAAAGGAACTAATTCCACGGAAGAGTGCTAGAGTTACGCCGTAATGAAGTATTCTCTGACTCGGATGACAGATTAGCCTTAGCAAGGAATTGGGCTTTAACTATGTAATACAAAACATGAGACATGGGGAAAGTTTATGATTTCAGCAATTTAAATCACGTAATCGTGCAACTTAAAACTACATTAACTTAATTTGCCTTAGGTGCGATTATTTCATTGAGGCTATTTCATTGCGAAATTAAATTCATTCTCCAAATGTTATAAATGAGATACATTCTGTTTGCAGGATCTGTCACCCTGCACATCTTATTCGTGAAAAAATGACCGATTGCCCTTACTGATTCGAAGGCACGGCGTTGATATTGCAGCCACTTTGACATTTTTCATCAGGCAACTGTACACTTTATTTCAAGGCTTCCACACAACTGCCTCGAGTTTCTCATGGACTCTGTGGTAAAACTGCAATGCCGCGTTCAGATGGTAGTAGTGTTTCACTAAACGTGTATAATCCGCTTTAGAATTTGTGTTTCAACTTGTTGAGTGGTGTCCTGTCAAAGTAACTGTCGAGACGTTTTGACTTCTTGCTTGCTAATTCTAGACCTCAGTCATCTGCCCATAAAGTAGTATACTATTAGGTTATTGTATGACTTAAAATGAATTGTTTTCCTGATGCCAAAGTTATTTGCTAGTAGATGAGCTACATAAAGCATGGCTATGGAAATCCTATAATGAGGTTCGTAGTACAAGCAAATTCAGTCCAGTTGCTGTAAATAATAAATTAAATAAATTATTTAATTAAATAATTTATTTAAATTAAATAATACCGAAACAATAAAGGCAAATCAGTGGAAGCACCACTTTGGTTAACTGTTGAATGGTAAATCAGGCCCGAGTAATAACCCACTCTTTGATTACATAAATTCCGCCATGCCTATGTTGGAACAAATGTCTCCTGAAAACCGCTTCTTAAATTCTACATTTACATCATCGGAACTACTTCAAGGCATCAGACAGCTTAGATGTGGAAAATCACCGGGAATTGACAAAATCATGAATGGAATGATAAAGAGCAGTCCGCAAATCCTTTCTAAACCTATTATGCATTTGTTTAATATTGGCGGATGAAAACATTACCACACGTATGGGCTGCAAGTATTATTATTCTATTACACAAAAATGGACCCTGAAGTGACCCGAACAACTACAGGGGAATTGAAATGTCAAGCTGTCTGAGTAAGCTTATGACTAAAATTTTGAATTCTAGACGCAGAAAATCATTTATGGACCCAAAATCAAACAGGCTTTAGGAAGGGTCATCGTACTGAAGATAATATATTTATCCTACACACAATATACCAGAAATGTATACATGAGAACAACAAAATAGTACTAGCAGTTATTGATTTTCAAATGTTTTTTTATACAATAAACCGTATGTACATGTATCTATTTTATAAATTTCTAAATCACAAGATAACTGAAAACTTTTATTATTGCCTGAAATCGTATCCAAAATGTGAGCATTGCGTCAAATCAGATGGTGGACTAACACAAGCATGTCAATCGCTATGCGGTGTCAAACAAGGCTGTAACCTTAGTCCCACATTGGCCAATATATAGTATATATTCCAGAATGATTTATACGACATTTTTGATGAGACATGTTTCCCCGAAGAATTACATAATACAAAAGTTAACTCACTCTCTTGGGCCGACGATTTAGTGCTTATGTCAAGATCCACAGAAGGATTACAGAATTGCCTAAGTCGCCTCTATGAGTATTGTAGCAAGTGGGATTTAACTGGTAATCAAACGAAAACCGTTTGCTTAAATTTGAAAAATCGCAAAGGGCGTCCGAAATTTAGATTGAATGATCCAGAGCTAGAATATGCCCAAACTGTCAAGTACATGGGAATAGAAATTAATTACAATGGAAATTATAAAGGAGCCATCAGTGCCCGCATTTCCAAGGATGAGAGGGCCAACAACATGTGCAAACAGGCGTTTTCAATAATTGGAAATGTAAATACTAGAGTGGCCATAACAGCCTTTGATCGCCAAATAATGCCTATCTTAACATATGGTGGCCCCATATGTGGCGTGCCAACCTAGAAAATATTCCCACATCGGTAACAAATGTGGACAAATATAGTAGACATTTTATTAATTCTGTATCAGAAACGGATATAACGGTCAAATGGTTAAAGGTGAAACGAGGTCCAAACAAAGCACATCGCAGGCTGCTGCGGTTCTTTTTGAAACGATAAGGGGTAAGGGATTATTCTTACAGTATTATAGGAAAGACCACTACGACTTGATGATTACAGATAACACAATTACAAGAAATATTGATTGTGAAAAAGTTCACACCAGCTACTGTAAATATGTTTTAAATCCATCTAAATATGTCAGCAATGACGCATGCTTGGGCGAACGTGGTCGTACACCCGTTTATAACAGGGTGTGGCCAATGGCGGTGTCGTATTGGCTTCGCATGGCGCAAGGCACTGAAAACGTCTTGCTCAATGATGCCTTTGCCTGTGCCAAAATCGACGATAATCCATGGTTACAGGATATCAGACATCTTTTATATAAGAATGGATTTGGCTATGCAGACCCACCTGCACCCTAGCAGTTTAGTGTTGAAGCGCCTATATCACCAAGCGTTACAAATGTGGCAAAACAAGATGGGCTGCTCGTCTCGATTTAAATTACTAGCTGATTTTAAAGGTGATATAAACGAAGTCAGTACCTGGACATAAAGTATGGACATAGATGCCAGGAACGTGCTGACAAGGCCGCTCCTTGATATGCACTGCCTAGAATTTTGTCAAGGACGCAGAAACGGAATGGCAGCCGATCTTAGAATTTGTCCAGTCTGCAAAAATTCCCCGCAAACTGTCGCACACTTTCAAGTCCAATGTCCAGGATATGGCAGGCAAACGTCGAGATTCCAAACAAATATTGTTAACTTCCTGCCACACTTCAATTATCTTAGCGCTACTGACAAAACACGCACACTATTGAAATTAGAATCGCCAAACTTCATGGCACAAGAAGTCATTGGCAACTTTATTAAAGAGTTATACCAAGAACGTCGAAAACTGACAAGCTGAGCAACCTCATGTACGCCGTGGGAAGAAAATGAGTTTTTTACAGTATGTTAGTATATGTGTTATAGGTTCTGCATATGTACATTTGTTAAAACAGTATGCGTTTATGCCAATAAAACTATTGTATTGTATTGTATTGTATTGGTGTAAACATACGTCCAAGGCAAAGGTATTCTTTGGTGTAGCCTATCATGTCATTTCCTATCCCGAATCTGCGAATGGTAAATTGTATATAGGCAGCGCTACCTTGTTGTTGCAGATATTAACTGGAAGATATGCTCTGTTCAATGATGATCTATTGGAAACTGGTAGACTGCCCCAAAACAGATTTGTTGTTCTTCTTTGGGGTTTGATATAAGTATTAAATATAATACAGTAATGTATTGATTTTGGCATGTCCTATTGTTACCGGATCTATGCATTCAGTAATGCTCGGGTATTCTAGTACGTAATTAACATAAAGCCGGTTAAGCAATGTTGGTCTTATAGTTTCTCCTTGCCCCACCCCAATATCTGATTGGAAACTTGCCAGTTATGTCATCACCCATATTTTCTGCACATCTTCTTCAGTGCTGATAAGAGGTTATTGTCTATGTCCGTTTATAGTATTTTATGCAAAAGACCCTTATGTCACACCTGTGTCAAAAGCTTGTCTGAATCGCCAAACTTGTATAATGCTTATGGGCCTGCTTTGGGTGTACATATACACTGAAGACTTTAAGCCAGTATTACCAGCGCATTGTCCATTACACAAAACAGTAATCGGTAAATTATAGTGGCAAATGGTGCTGGAAACTGAACCCAATTATTGGTAAAGCAATTGGTTATTTAAGGTGACTATTGGAGTGCATGGGTAAGCTTAACCAAAGCATGCCAAGGCGCACCACAAAGTTCTCCCTCTGTTAGAGCCTTTGCTGCAAATTTCCACACAAATGATAGCAGATTATTGTGGAGAAAAATACATACAAGCTAATCCAGAAAAGATTATATCCCGTCTCAATGTCTACATATTTCCTAAGTTACGGGTATGTATGTATTCAGAGAGAGAAAGTGTCGTTATGTAAGACTTTTTGGAGCAAATATATCGATTTAGGTATTACCTTCTCTGGCCACATTTCATACATTTTTCACCACAAGGGCAAAGATGGTTCGATGGTTTTGAATTAAGGATTGAAAAAGTGTCTCACACATATACATGATATAATTTATTATGTTCAGGTACGACACATATCGTCATAATTACAAGACATTTTTACCCGTGGCACCAATTACGCTACCGTACCTTCTATCACAGGATTTCACCCTGGAAGTTCAGCCCCCCCCCCCCAAAAAAAAGACGTTTAATATTTGGTTACATAGTTTTTGATATATGTTATTACCCCCTCCACACACACATCACACGCACACACACGTGTGACTTTGCTATTATTTTCGATTCATTTAATACCCAGCCACTGAAATAATCTAACTTATTACAGTATGGGGCTAGAAATGTAATAACGTGGAACAACATAAACATCACTCCCAACCCTACGCTAAACATTGACCTTTGCATATCAATCGTGCCGAAAATGATCGAGTTTGAAGCTGTCGGCATTGTGTTGTATGGTTAATGCTTTGTAGAACACGGTATTTTGTGTGCGGGAGGGGGGTATACACGAGGGTAAGGAAATGTATTTTTTTCGAATCAGCCTTGTTGTGCATATCTGTTTATTAATCTTTCTTATTCACATTTAAACGTAAAATGTCCGCATTTATCTGTCTGACATGTTCTCGAGCTGTTTGGTTAAAATCTGCTCTTTCAGCTGCAGCACCCTCTTTTCCAAAGCCAGCACTGCCATTCGCTCTTCGTGCTCCTTTCTGCTTAGACAAAGTGTTTCGTTTTCATCGGGTGGACAGGAGTCAACAGGAACCTCTAGAATACAATTATAATCATAGCCACTCAAAACGCTATATGGCATATTTCTGGGTTTCTGGGTGTTCTTTTTTGCATTAATCTAGAAGAAAAAACGTGTGAAAATACGGCCATTACAAGCTGAAATTGAATAACTTCACAAGCTGAAATTGAATCACTTCATCTGACAAAATGAATACTGGTCAAATTCAAAACTTTATTTTAAAACACGCTTACATGTACTTCGCAGTGCGTGTTAAATCTGAGATTTCGGATTTGGGGGCTATGCAAGATACAAGGTGACAGAAATAACATAACATAGCATAACAATTTTGTTAGACTTCTTAATCCCTTATGGATACAGCAGGGTTTGTGCTCAGGCCTGCACGCTTTGCATCGACCCACTGTCTCTTAGATGTCAACATATATCAGCATATGTGAGTTGGTGTCAGAACAGAATATTCAATTTGGATAATTGGACAGCAAAATTTACTGTTGGAAATTTATAATTTATATTTACTGATTCAGTTGAATAAGTTTGCTCGTTTGGCAAGACTAGAGCTTTTAACCACATAAATGTTTACAATCGCATAAGTGTATTCGCATTTATGATTACACAGAGCGGTTACCGAAGCCTAGAAAATTGCGGTTACAATTACGATTACCGGAGCCTAGAATTTTACGGTTACGATTACCCCAGGCCTGCCCCCACCCCCACACACCTGTTTCACACTCCTGTTCCAGTCCAATCCATTCGCCATTATCATTACACGTTAACGTCCACGTGCCATCAGATCCATCGCAACCACGTGTTATTGTATCACCCTCCCGCAACTGCCAGCCACCAGGAGGAGGTGCGGGATCCGCACAGCCTTCAACTGCAAAATTACGCAACTGACACCATAAATGCTTACCATAATAACTGTAGTACCTGGGTCATTAACAAAATGGAAATGTGCCCAGCCGCGGCAATGCCATTACCCATTACCATGGTAATACGCAAACACCACCTCTGAGTCAGTAGGCCAGATTTCCTGCATCTCCTGCGTCTTTAATAAAACGTAATTGCAGACAATTTAACAAAGCATTTTTAGTAGTCGATTATCTAGCAGTAGAACACTTTTATTTAGGCACACGACAAAGCCAACTAAATTAGAATATTTTTCAGGCAAAATCCTGCATTTTCGTTAACTGCAACATGCCATGCTACTTAGAGCATCGCACAAAAAAGGTTAACCGCCATACAATTACACACGCCTACCCTCCAATGAGATACGTTGCGATTTTCATTCGCTCTAGTAATACAAGGTAGAGTTACGGTGGCAGTGTATCTATGATGTGGGCCTACTTTTTTGTGTGTAGCCGCGCTACTCACTATAATCATGACATCTATTTGTAATTCTGACCGTAATAATAGATCATGAAAATCTCATCTCGGCTTATAATCCGTACTTCCACTGAGTGTGATTCAGAAGTGTAAACAGGTTGAAACAGGGTGGTAACTCCTTGACAAACTGTCTGGGTTGGGCCTGTGCCTTCTCTGATTACGGCAAGTACCTAAAAATAACGTTAATATTGTGGAAACATCAACATAGACGCGTATTGTTTAGGAAAATTAATCCAAATGCACAGCAAGATCAAAGTTGTTTACACTCTTTAAAGGACTTGGTCCTAGACTTTAAAAACATAAAATTATGCTATTCCTGATACCCCAAGTATTACGTCATTTTGTGCGGTAGTCTTACCCATGTGGAGTTCATTTTGATTTCTAAATGGGTCTAATATTATTTCCTTTAAAGTTTTATGTAGAATCAAAGCTTGCACAGATATTTTTCAGCAGCGAGGACAGTAGGGATAAGAACTACTATATGATTAAGAAAGTTGTAAAAGAGTAGATAAACTATATCAGCAATGACATTTGCGTTCTCATAGTTACATGTAATCACAGTATTAGTCAGCTACATGCTAATTCGATTAGAATTAGTTGTATTAAATCACAACTGCAGTGGGTTCACACATTTAAATATAAAGCATGTAATTCTGTCAAACCAGTATTGGAAACCATAACTACTCTAGTTGTCAATGACAGGCTAAAAGGTCAAATAATAACATATAAAATTGGCCATGAAGTCCAGATTGACCATGACATTTCGGATATCATTACAATATTTGAACGTTTATTTAAAAGTTTTACGCATAGATCTATTATGCTTTGAAAAAAAATACTGTTTTGCGTGCATATCATTTCAGTGTGCTCAATCCCAGAGCAGATGGCAAACTGTTATGTATTTCAGAGTAAAATTTCATTTCATGACGATCGTTTCATTCTACATGTACATGATGTAGGTTCCTGAAATCGACATTTTACCACAAATATACACACCTGGTCCGATGATCGAATTATTACTTCATGAGCATTTGTTTAGCCAATGTTTTTAAACGGAACTTGTTAGTGTTGGAGCATAACACACAAATGTGTTCTTATGCGCTCTTAATGTACGAAACACCAAGATACTCTAGTGAAATTATTTGATCCAGAAGCGGTACAGAAACGATTTGGGTAGTAGACAGTACTAGACACTATAATTATTAAACGTCGGCTGATAGACTTTCATTGGCAGCATGACTAATGGGGGAATGTATGGATCAGCATCGTGCTTAATGTTAGGACGCTTTCCTTCAGTTTCAGAGGATGTATATTTTGTAACAAAAAATTACACCATTAAGCAGGGATGGGTCTTCGTTGTAAGAAAGTCAGGCAAAGTCAAGTATCTCTTACTCGGCATGTATCGGACTCAGCTGAGTCCGGATCTCCCAAAGGGTCGAAGAGGAAGACACGAAAGGTCTGTCCTGGCTGTCCCTGGAGTAGCCAGGGGCAGTCAGCAGACCCACAGCCGGTTTCCTGGGTGATGAGGCTGGGCAGAAATCCAGTGGAATTACTGACCGGTACAGGCACAGGTGAGGTACAGCTGTGGCACTGGTCAGGGACGTCTGGTCCTGGATGAGAAATAGACAATTTTAATCTGCTTGTTTCGTTCTCCCCATACACCCAATGTACAAGGAAATGTACATTACCCGATCCTACTGCATATATCATACATTTGTTCATAAATGGACTCACTTACAGGCTGACCGTGCATGGCTGTTCAACGTTTGTGGGCAGTGTTTACCTTCCACACACATGTATTCAACCAGGGACGACTGGAGGTTTCCACAGCAGGGCGTGATGATTCAGCATTACTTCAAAATCTACATGATCTATGTACAATGTTTGCAGATACTGTTCCTAGGAGCGTTCTCAAATTTTTGTGAATACATTTCCCGTGCCAGTTTTAGGGAAGTTTTTGAAACTTGTATTCACATAAATATACTACCGTCCTAAACAAACCAGATAATTCGTAACAATTCAAGAGTTGAAACTTTTGAACAATGACATGTCTACAGATATGCATGATATGATGGGCAGGAAGTAACCCGGTAACTACATTGAAAAACGTATGACTGTCCTTAGACTACCGTGCACATGAAGTATACACTATACAAAAGAAGTTACGGATATTAAATATCCTTAACTGTTTGTGTACTTTATGCTATACGTGCATGTATATCATATATAAACTACACAAACAAGTTAAGGATATTTAATATCCTTAACTTCTTTTGTGTAGTGTATATCTTAGCCTTACTGGCCGAGGCTAGTGTTTACCTTCTACACAGATGTATCCAACTTCTAGATACGACTGGAGGTCTGCAGGGCAAGGCTCTGTGGTTCTCGTGCTCAGATCTGCTACTCTGACGTCACATTGGTGTCTACCAGAGCATTGCCTGCTGATTGCATCAAACACACTGACGAAGCAGCCCAAATAGCCCATGTCTGTGGTTACGCATCGACCAAGTCTCATTCGACCGAAAGAAGCTTCTTGTATCAAAATCACCTCGTTTGGTTGGCATGCGGGGCTAAAAGTTTCCCCTTCGCAGTAATCCCCGTCTACATATGAAGCAAATAAGAATAAAATATATACGAACTAAACATATCAGATCGTATTTCGGAAAGAAAAAGAAATATCTCAATACCTGTGACATAGCTAGCCCGATGCGTGAATATTTTGACCACCTGAGGGATCACATTGAAAACAAATTACAATGTTTCTGACGTGTTAGATGTGATTTTTCTTACTGGCTCACTTCTGTGTAATACGGCCACACCAGCCGACTTCACTTGGGCCGATAACCACTGTTATTCCTGAATAATAATGGCTGATCTTTCAGGATATTTGAATAACGGCCAAATCAATTTCTCACATATAATAATTAGTATTTTTAGTTTTTAAAACTCGCTGAATGAAAATTCATCTGAATAGCGCAATACATTGTATATCTGAGTCCTCAATTAGGCGTATAAGTGTTGTTCGACAAAACCTTGAAACTTGGTGAACAAACCTTTCCATTTCAAAATGTACATCTAAGATGCATCTGGCAATCATTTTGATCCACAATGCATGTCACTCGAGGCAAGGACGTGAATGTTTCAAATTACTAACCATAAATACCTAACGTCTTGGTTACGAGCACTGCAAAGGAAGATAGGTCCTTTGCCTCATTAGAAATTGCGAGCCTTTATCATTACCATAATTTCCTTTTTCCTTTTTTTTTGTATAGTTGTGACTAGATGTACTTACATATTACAGCAGTAGTGAGATGTCCGTGCCACACCAGTGCTAAAACGACGAAGGTTATCATCCCTGGTTTTGATGCGGATACCTGAACTAAATCCAAACAAATACTACCAAGCTCCAAACGTTTTCGATGGCAGCAAAGTTAGTGATACAGTTGCAATGGACAGTTAGTTTTATTTCAAAACTGGCTGCGTTCACTAATTCATTGCCCGCGGCTTAGCGTGAGGAGACAATTATAGGGTGCATTGTCATTTAGCACGGGCCAGTGAAAGATGTCCAAGGGCAGTGCCATATTGATACATTTCCTGTCCCGAACTATGTTACATGGATAGATCGCGCGCATTCGCCATAATTACACATCAATTCACCAAGTACAAAGTGCGATGCGAGCCCGGGTTGCTAAACACAACGAAATCATTAGTACATATTTATCTGTAAAAGCACCGCCCCCATTAACAGCCATTCAAGATATACGGCGCCTATAAATGCCGGATAAATGGTCAATCAATGGCCATTCAAGGTTACAAGAAGCTTTGTATAATGGACGATGTACATGATTGTGTTTGTGTATGCCTGAAATATTTCATACCCGTGCGCCCCATACAATGGTTACTGGAGCAGTACTACTTTCAGTGAAGTACCGAATGCATTCCTCAAGTACAACCAAGTACAAGGTTGATGTCACAGAGTGATAGATATTTGTTAACTCCGCACGTATTTGACATATTAAACCTTGGGGCATGTCTATGTGTTTCTGTTCAAAATGCATTGCATACCAGCCAACGGTCATTGACCCAGGGATGAGCAGTTTAAATTCTCGAGTCGGAGATAGATATTCAAGGAGTAATAGTGAAAGGAGAGAACAGAATGTCTACAAATTTAAATAATAACTGCTACAGGTCTATACTAATTTAAAAGTGGCCAGATCTGATCAGCTCTCTCCAATATTTCGAACGTTAAGGGACTCCCCATGTCTGTGGCTCCCGGGATACTGAACATTGTGTCTTGCGTTATCACCGGATCTGGAACGCATCAGCTGAAGCCTTATTACAGCATAAATATTCTGTTACTGAGTGAGTGAGTGAGTGAGTGGGTGAGTGAGTGAGTGAGCGGAGCGAGTGTTTTACATCAGTCTTAAAAGGCATAAAACACTTGCTGGACATGCAGAGTCTTTTCCATGCCACGACAGAATTTGCTCTTTAAAACTTTGTAAATCTAAGACACATTTACATCTCGTGTCAAGCGAGTTCTATCATTCTTTAAAGAATGCCAACCCTACTCTAATACAAGAAAGCTCTACGAGCGAGAGATGTTAATTGGGCGGGATATCTCGCTTGGCACATTCTCATTGTCTTGAAAAAGTCACTGATTCGGCGATTTCACCAGACATCCGAGAGCCACTCCTACACACTAGACATCAGATGATATGTGAGGAATCACAAACTACTAGACTAAGTACTTCACCTGGATAATGCTGGGATACAACTGCTAAAAGGTTAGGCAGTGCAACGACCCGAAACACATCGAAAACTAAAATAAAAATTCGTAAATGTTTACCTTAACTGCTATAGGGGTGAATATTGTAGCCAACCATGACCCTTATGTCGATTTGTGTTTTAGACTGCAATCACTTTGCTCATTCTGGTTTACCAAAGCCATTTGCACCACATGCGAGCTCGCATAACTGTGCTTATAGGACAATAATTTGGCACTATTGACAGCCCGCGCGTGCAAGAGAGTAGACTTGAAAAAGTCACCCAGCACCCGCATTGGATGCACAATGCAGTCACACACTAAAATTGTGGGTCATAGTGGGCTTAACCCTGAGGGTGTGCTGAAGCCTTCCTTTGAGAAAGCTGATTACAGTCTTATTAATGCATTTTTGGCTACCATCGATTGGGATATTGTTTATGCAGATTGTCGATCAGCTGAGGAATACCTGTGTGCCCGTAAAGGTATTGTTAACACAGCAATATATAACTTTGTTCCTTTTGTTAATGTGGGTGATCCCAAAAATGTGCCTTGGTTTAATCGGAATCTAAAATGTCTAAGAGCTGTTAAATAAAGGCGCTGGAAGAAATATGTTCAATGAAAGAATATTGTCTCTCATGCACAATATAAAGAATCATCAAGGCGTTTCCAGTAAGAATACATCAAGGCAAAATGTAGTTATGAGAAGTTACTTTTCACAGATCAGAACACAAGCAGTAAATTCTATGGATATGCCAAGAACCAACCAAGTGTTAAAGACTCCATACTTACATGTAGTCTAATGAAAAATGATTGTTCATTTGCTGACATTGATTACCAGAAAGCATGCGAATTGTCAGAAAGTTTTTTCTTCTGTGTTAGTAGAGGACAACATCTTATCAGAATTTAATCCTGTCTGTGATGACACGTTGGTGGAATTCATGTGCGATGTTACAGATGTTATCAAAGTAATTAAAAAGTTTAATAGTAGTACTGAGTAGTAGTAGTGGCAGCAGCAGTGGTAGTAGTAGTAGTAGTAGTAGTAGTAGTAGTAGTAGTAGTAGTAGTAGTAGTAGTAGTAGGAGGAGGAGGAGGAGGAGGAGGAGGGGGAGGAGG
>JAAUYG010169857.1_pt1 | contig 17531 bp, 21 predicted proteins | sample 7278091 | NCBI WGS metagenome assembly JAAUYG01 (sample SAMN14350201, study PRJNA611818) | marine sediment metagenome | isolation source: surface marine sediment (0.6m) | place: French Polynesia: Moorea | collected 2018-08
CCTGTGAGACTGGTCAGACACACCAGCCCAACAGATCAACTCGTGTTTGTTTTCTCTTCATATCCGCTGTTTCCTTTCCAAACCTCGCGTTTCCATTTAGGAAAGGAGATGCAGACATTCCCAGAAGAACATTGAACCTGCCCGTTCAGTGAAACATGAAGACACTTCCCGTTAACGTCTTAGTTTGGAGAACATTGGCCACCTCGACGTGGTCAACCTATGATGATCATTTCTTCCTGACCAAAAAAAGGTGACTTGAATTGAACCGTTTGGCCTTTGGTTCTGGCTTGTAATCTGCTCAACTAAGGGATTACGGCACCCATTAGGTGGCATTTGTAGCTTCACTAATTACGGCTAAGTGTCGTGGTTGGAATTCAATTTTGTATCAAAGGTTAAACGAGTCTGTAACTGAGATTATAAACCAACCTCCAAGCTTCATGTGCTTCCTGGAAAGAAAGCAGGATGAATGTGAAATCAATGGTTGTGGAACTAACGGATCGAGTAATCAGAGTTCAACAGAATTCATCAATAATGGATGCTAGAAAGAAAAGGTGCTGTGTTCTGGTCCCCTCGTGTGATGTATAGGGACAGGAATACTACACAGATCGAAGGCTGGGAGAATGACCATCGTGGGAAATCTCTATGTGAGGTAAATCACGGTCCCCGGCAATCCTACCTCCGCAGGTCGCAGACTTTCCGGTCCCAGCAAACAGCCTGGTCCTCAGTGTTAATTGTTCGTATGAATAAATGAAAACTGTCTGCTCGGCGACCATCTGTCGCCCTACCTTTCCCAAGAGACCAGATTCCACGCCTTTGGCCTTCTGCGTGCATCCATTTTCTTTCTGAGACAGTCCTGACTTCTGGATGAACTTCTGAAACACAGGTTCCAGTGGTGATGTGGAGCAGCTGACGTTGTCACAGGAAAACTGAAATTCAGGATGTAATTAGTTTTTTGTTTCAATTCCCATGCCTCTGCAAAGTTGATTAAAATTTAAAAGAGGATCAATTAGCTCAATTTTGAAGACAAATGAGTTCCAATTTCAGTGCTTCAGATGCCTTCAGCACCACGCAATCTTTGAAGATTCAAGGCTTCTTCCCTTGGTTCGCTGTTTTTGTGCAGCATGATATGTTCCTCAACAGCAGACCAGCAGAAACACGACACAGATTTTCAAACACCATGGTTGACATCTTTTGACCCAAGGAGAATAAGCCATGGAATCTTGTGTGATCAACAAAAGTTGTCGACAAAAAAATGGTTCCTGTAGAAACAAAACGAAATGTTCATGGAAAGTACCAACAAAACAAACAGTTTTGAAACCATGTTGATTTCTTGAGAACTGGCTGGATACCACTAGGGCTTCAGGACTATCCGTTGAGCAACCAGAAACGCCACCACCATTCTTTTGTTTTGAGTTTGAAATATTTCCGCGCAAAATAAAGAAGCAAAGTTAGATATCTACCAAGTGCTGTGGTGATTTGTGAGTCTCTGAACCATTCTCTGATGTGGAACTCATTCCAGTGATACCTGCATCATATTTCTGGACTTAATTACATTCGCCTTTTGTTCCCAGTAGCGTTCACTGCCTTCCATTATTCCTGATTAATTGTCTCAAAGCATCAAGAGTATTCTGCACCAGACGAGCTCATCCTTGTTTTCAGAAAAGGTTAGAAATCTCATTAACCCATCAACTTACTTCTCTGTACAAATACTGCCCTGTCAGGAGCAATGCTTGTACAGAGGCAGTTTCACTAGTCAGTTGTTGCTTCACATACAATGTCCCATTTGAGCAGCTGGTTTTGACAGACTCTTCATAAAAAGCATCCACCTGGAATCCTCTCATTTCGGGGCGACCTTGCTGAACCGGATTCAGAAGTGAAGACTTGAGAATGTCACTGCGACAGCTTAATGGCCCTGCAGTCAGGAATCACAGGCTCCACCCACGGTCAAAATGAAGCCATTCCAGTTCTGACCTCGTCCAGATACATGGACAGTCCTCGTCGGTGGAACGCTGGTCTTTTTCAGGTCTCAATGTCTTGTAAAAAACGTGCGTGCTCGATTGATTCTGTGTCGTGTCTTTCACAAACTCGATCTTGTTGTGCAAGGGAGGGAAGAAAATATGGGCTCAAGCAGATGTCTTTTTTTCTTCCAGATGTTTTGTGGGCTACTGTGAGCAGTGAAAAGAAAGAGCTTGACAACAACTGAGACACGTCAAGAAAAACAGACATTGATCAAATCTTTCTTGTCTTTGAAGTGACACGTCTGCAGATTCTCTACATCGTCTTCCACTGGGTTTGTAGACACGGACGAACAGCGACAGAAGTCCTGCGCTGCACGGACGTCATTCACAAACCAGAGAAAGACACTGGATCGATGACGTGAAGACAGGAAAACAACACGTGAAGCAGACAAACAACTGTTGCAATCACCACTTCCAATCCCTTGTCAGTTTCAGTTTCATGAAGTTGTCGTCAATAAGATGCATTTCAACATGGAATGCCTCTTCATGCAGCTGAGAACAATCCATTTCACAATGACACGCCATTCCCTGTTCTGAAACACAATCACGTTGCATCCTTCGAATTGAATTTATTTTGTCTGTTTGTTTAGCTACGGTGTTTACAAGCCATAAACTGAAGCTGTTGAATTGATGTTATGTACATGTGCAGGGCAGGGAAATAATCGTGTTTTCAGGTTGGAAGTGAAATCGCTGTAAAATGAAGTGAAGGCGCAGCAGACGCCCACACACCTTCGTGCTGCTGTGTACACTGCAGGCTTGAGGCTGCTCTCTGTGACAACATGTTCCTTTGTGTGAGGTAATACCTAATGTCTGCGGTTAAAGGGCCAGGCAGAGCGTCGCAAGAAGCTTTTTGGGTCGCAGATTTCTAATGCGGAGATACTCAGGTGTTGACTTTGAACAGCCGCACAGGGGAATACAAAAATACTTTCCCCGTTGAACCAAAGCTCATCCACAAAGAGCAACTGATGGAAACTGAACCCAAAACGCATTTTCTGCCATGATCACTGAGCAAAGGGATTGGCCAAGTGGGCAGGTCACCGCAGAGAATTTACGGGAAAAGAAATCTACTTCAGCAAATGACCAAGTTAACGAGACTTTTGTGCAGTGGTGTTCCTTGAAAAGGGCATTAGCTGACCTCAGAAGAACGAGTTCTGAACAAATTTTGCGAATAAAATGCCACTGAAAGAAAGAATGAACGTGAAACTTGATTTGAATCAGACAGTGTTTCTGCATGGGCAAGGAAGGATTCAGTTTGATCAAACTCAAGACTCCTTCCATCAACACAAAACAAAAAAATTCAAAATAAATTCCTGACACTGTTGTGTCCTTCTACGGAAACAATGCAGGAGACAACAGCGCAGAGAGATAGAGAGAGAGAGAGAGAGAGAGAGAGGTTTGAAGCTAGATCATTCAGAAACCACACTGCGTTCAGAAAAAAACGCGTGTTCATGCAGAGACGCACAGCGTTGAGCTGATCTCGTAACGGACAAACAGAAGGGCTGGAGAACTCTGCTGAAAGAAACTTCCGGTGTTCATCCTGCGTTGGCCTTAGAACCTCTTGAGATGTCAGTGAGCATACAGGTTCGTGAACTGCGGCAAGCCGGTTGCCACCTGTTCTCATTTCCGTCACGTGAAGCATCATTATCAGTTTGAGATGTTGTGACCTTTGAAGACGTTTTTCTGAGTCGCCCGACGTACGCTGATCAGCTTCATTATTCTGACCACGAAAACGCCGTTTCGTTGACACTGTGTCTCGCGTGGTTGTTTTTTTTTTTCTGAACAACTTAAGTTTATTGAACACGTGGGGTTGTTCTTTTTCGATAGACGTTCGTTTCTGGAAGCAAGAATCATCTGCACATGCAAATAGCATCCTTTTTCACATCAAAGAAGCCGCTTTGTTCTTGCAAACCAAACCAAAACAGTTGAGGAGAAGCGAGTTGAGGTGATGGAAAAGGGAATTACACAACCCATGCAATGTGGAACACATTCGCCCCAACACTGGAGGTCGGTAAAAAACTCGATGTCGCTTCCTCCACTGAAGCTGCTGACGTGTTCACGCTCACACATCGGAGGCAAAGTGGATTTGTGATTTCTGGCGTATACTTCTTTGGTGTACAGCATCCAAGATGGAATGTCTCTCATGATGGAAAACACAGCAACACACACAGTTGGTGTGAACGGCGGAAATATTGCACACAGAAAGCATTTTTGTTGTGCCTGGTTCTCACAATGTGGTCATTGGCCATTTGATGTTCCTTCCAGAAATCCCCTTTGGACACCATGCAATGGTTTTTGGTTTTTTGTTTCGCAAGACAAAGAGAACAAAAGCCAATAACAAACACGTATGTGTTCACACGAATTGTGTCACTTCTCACTTGTGTTCACCTGAGGGGTTTCGTCACAGCTTTGATATCAACCCAGAATAACATGGGTGGAGATCAAGGAGACAAAAACACAGCCTTGTGATGAGCTTCCTTTGCTCTCTTGACAAGAATCAATAAATCGACACGAAAGATTTTTTTGCAGCTCACCATGTGAACTGCCACGTATCGCGACACAAGAATGTTGGATTATGCATCTGATATTTTTGCTTTTGCTGAAAAAAACCCCAGTTTTTGCATGACCCACAAATCCAAACGACAGTTTTTTCTCTCTCACAAAAAAGTCTCTGCTCGTCGGCAAACAACAAGAATTCCGCATTCTTGCTGTGTGTTCCCAGTGTTGTTTATTCAGTCGGATAATCATATTTACAGACACATTATGCCGTAATGGACACAATTTCCATATTTCCTCCAACACAGTGCCAAGTACATGCATTCCCCAATGAAATGCACCTGCTTTTTTTGACTTGATGTCTATACTTTTTTCAGCTTGCACACTGAAGTCATATTTTGCCTGCACACATTTTTGATTCGAGAGGGATTTTCATAAACGTTTGTTTTATGCAGGACGTAAATTGTCAAACCCACATTGTTGTCGGGAAATGTCGCTCAAATCTTGCGGCAACACCGTTGTTTAACCGCTTTGCGCAAAAAATACTCTGCAGCAGCGATTACACGAAGAACGTTTTTGTCTCAATTTCTGTCTTTTCCGTGCATCATTTGTGTAAGCCTTTTTTCTCTCAGAAGTCGCAGCTCTCAGGTTTGCATCTCTTCTTTATGGTAATGCTTTGGTGTATTTTTCGGAAGAAAAACATTGCGGCATTGACAGCCTTCGTGGCTTGGAAACCCGGGCTCCATTTTCTTCGAGAATGGATTCCAGGAGAGGTTCCTCAGTCGATATCCATCTGCTGACGTGAGCTCGTTTGGTGCTTGTGATGCTCGCAGCAGTTCCCGCAGCGAGGGCAGATTTGGAGTTTTCTGACGAAAGCTTGCCAGATTTAATTGCATCAGTTGACACAGGACTTTTTGCTAAAGCTCCAACAGCCTCTCCGACCTCGAATGACATGAAATGCACGGGTAGGGAGTTGGATCGGAAAGCCCGGGGTCTTATCCGAGGAGATTCATCACCCATTAGCGTATTCACTGGCAGCGAAGCATTGTAGCGTTGATGCGAGATCCTTCTGCGAGGACTGCTGGATAATCCAGGGGACAACCTCCCTTCCATTGTTCCGGTCAGGTAACTGTCCTCCTCTGGTACCGGGCCCACAAAGTGTCGTGGCGAGTAGGACCTGGGACTTCGCTCGTATTCCTCATCGTCAGAAGAGCTGCATGACCCTCCGTACCGGAGCCTTGCCGGACTCACCCTCCCAGGGTCCGACTGTCTGCGTGAGATCAGTCCCGGGTGCTTCGCAGGCGGCACCACTCCCATGTCAATAAAGTCCTCGTTGTACACCCTCTGTAGATGTCCTTTGGATTTCAACCTGCTCTGCACCGTAAATGGCGACACGAGATGTTCTGGAACATAGTCATATTCACCTTCGTTTTGAACCTGGGAGTCCATCTGGAGACTGGTTGCTCTCTTGCGCTGCATGTTTTTACTCTCACGTCTCGTGTGTGGTTTCGGCCCTCAGTGACAGCTTTGATTTTGAGTAATGTTCCCCGCAAATGGTGATTCAGCTGAAATTTCCCAGGCAGCTTTCGTCTTTTTCGCAGCTGGATGTTTCCATCAGATGACTAAACTGCCGAGAACTTAACCTTGAGTGACGCCGTGTCTTGTGCAATATTGATTATTCTAATGCAACTTTGCTCTGAGTTCAATTGTAGCTTGCTCCCCATTTCAGCACATGAATCTGTTGTCTGATCCTTTCTAACTCCACCAGAAGACAGAAAACCAATTGGAAACGTCACGAAACACCAGCAAGCTTGTTTTGTTCCTTTCTTGCTGACGCAAAATCGTGGGTGGTGTTATTGATACTCCTCAAAGTAAATATCATTTTCTCCAGTGTCGTGTCTACAAACCTGTTGTCCTTCGTTTCTAATTGGAATTTCCCTTCTTTCTCCTCTGTTATTTCTCCAGAATTACTGTCACGACTTTCACTGAAAAGGGGATTTTGATAGCACACGACCTTGCTGCCCTGCCTGGATGCATTCCGTTCTGCGCGCTAAACCATCTACTCCCATCATGCAGCCGGCAACTGTCGTGTGGCTTCTGTCTCCTTTGTATGCCTTTATCAGCTAAACGGACTCGAGTCCACTCGACAAGACCATACGTATTCCTAACACGATCGTAATCCTATCCATACTTGAGCAGCAGCTACTGACGCCCTCGATTTGGACTGCAGATCTTCAACACGAAGCAGACAACAACAACAGCATGCAGCCAATAACTGAGTAATCAGCTGTTTCTGAATTGGAAACTCCTCAAATAGACCGAAAATAGAACACCGATGACAAAATTGCTAGCATGGCCCATATTGATTGGGATGTTCAAGTCAGAGCGTGCGCATAGCGCAGCTTGACAGTGCTGGCGTACTTGTGACTTGGATTCATGTGTCGTGTTTCACACCAGCCGCCCAGGAACACCCAGTGTGACGGTTCAGAATTGACTTGAAACACATCAGACCATCGTGTTCTAGGGATTTGCAATGGGTGTGGTCGTTCTGTGCCCATGTGATCTGCCTGCTCTTATCGCTTTCAGCCTCAAGCTGTTGTGTGTGTGTGTGTGTGTGCCTATTCTCGGCATCATCCCCACGTGGAAACGCGATGTTGTGTGTGTGACCTTTCTCGCTGGGCATCAAAGAACCAAGTCAGTTAGCAGACGCCTGCGGTCATGTTTGACAATTGTGTTTCTTCCACAATTCTGATGATGCAACCTGGATTGTTGCTGCGTTCAGTCAAAATGAGCATTGTGTCAAGTGACAAGAATGTTTCAAAATGGAAATGTTTGACCTCAAGAGTATTGATCGCCCTGTGCAAATGGGACATGGTTTGGTCCTTTTTTCCTTTTCAGAAAATCCAAAAAAAGAGAAAAAGCCATTACCCCTGGAAGCTTTTCGTCGTTGTTGGTTGTAACTTCTCAGACTCTCAGCAAAATCTTTGCTTCTTTACTTTGTTCACTTTGTTGAAGTTTTTTTTTCAATTCTGACACAGGTGTTGGCCGATGAACACAAAAGTATGGGACAAAATGTCGTTACAAAAATAAGGATTGAAAATAGGAAAAATGTCCTGGGAACTTGTCAAACCCCCCCCCCAAAAAAAGTTTTGCTAATGTCAAAAAAAACAACAAAAACAAACAAACAAAACAAAAGAAAGAAAAGAAAAGAAAAAAAATTCTCTCAAGAATAAGGAAAACATTTAAAATCGTTAGAAATTGGCTGAAATGAGAGGGAGAATAAAGAATTTGCTCTGATTGAAATGCCAAGACTGTTGCAGATCTAGAAGCAGGAGCCGATGTCAACGCGGCTTTCCCAGGCTGCACACATTCCCATCCAGTGACCGTCAGGTGGCTTTCTGTCTTCAGATTCAGCAGAACTTTACAAACGAGACAACAGAAGCTGAATCCAGAATCTGAATCTGATTCCTTTCTCTGCGATAGCATTCACATTGGCTGCGAAAAGGCAGACCCACAAGGACTGGTAACCGTGGTTCGGAACAAACTCGGAAACTTGTAGCTTCACAGCTTGGTGGCCCTTTTGCTGCAACTTGATTGGACGAACGCACTGGTTCCCAGTTTCTCTCTTGGGCGCCATTCGGTAAAGGCAGTGAACACTGAACGCGACACTTGATCAAATATTTATGCCACCACGAGGGTCACATAAACTTAATTTATGACATTGTAAAATTAAAGCGTAGATTGCACACGACATATAGTTCTGGCTCAGGAACCAGAAGCAGAGTACAGTAGTGAAGGGTCGTTCTCGATTGCGTCCGCAACGAATGCAGTCAAACTAGAAGCCACACATCAAAGGTGTGGATGCCCGAAGGGTTGCGATATCGCGCAAATTTGCGGGCACCTCCTGCACATTCCCACAGGTTTGTCCGAAATATTTTTGTTTTCCCTCAAAATGCTCCTTGCATCGAAATACTCAGAAAAAAAACCCAACCATACCAACACCTGAGGCTGTCAAGTACCTACAATTGGGCAGAAAAAAATCTGGAGAATACTCAACCATGAAAGAGACATGGCCAAAAGAAAAGGATTCCCGCAAATCTTCGGTTGTAAATAGCGACAGGCAACTGCAAGCCACACCGCAGTATTCCGCGCAATCCTAATATTTGTGCGAAACTTGGTTTTCCCGGTTTACATCTTGCACTGAATACTTGGAAAATGCCCAACCAACACCTGAAGCCCTCAGGCAGCTGCGGAGAAAATCTGGAAACCACAAACCAGACAAGGCCAAAAGACAATCCATCCCGCAAAATTCCAGCTGTAACATGCCCCTGCGAGCAAATTATACAGTTTGAAAGCGGCAATATGTTGACATAGAAAAGAACAGTTGATGGTTTCGTCGAGACCGCGACAGATCTGCACGTCTTCTTCAGACCTCCATGGATGTTGATGATGCATCTTGGTGTACATATATATGTACTTACAACACCCACAGTTTCTCTTCTTCTGTTGTCTTGGAATTGTGTTGAAGCATTCGAAATTCTTACAGCCTGCAGCTGTTGCAGACACAAGGCCGAAACTATAAAGACCACACTATTGCAGCAGTTCAGACTGTGACAGTGTACAGTTCCCACTGCTAATCCCACTCGGCTAATTGCTGTAAAATGTGTTTTGGGAGTTTATGGTTACTTGTGCTAAATGACACTTTGTTTGGCACATGGCTCCTGTCAGAGGGCCAGTCCAGATTACTCCAGATTGCTTTATGGACTTTGATGATGTTGTGTATGTTTCGTGTCTTGATGGTGATAAAGGACATTGAACACTTACAGGGAACAATTTGGTGGATTTCAGTTTCGTGCCACGTCAGTGCGTGAAACACGCAATGTAGTTGCTCTGACTCAAACGCTCAAGTCGTTCGCTTGACATGCAGTGGTGGCACTCACATAAGGCAGGAGCTGAACGCTTCTCTGAAAAAAAAAATTCTCAAAAACTTTGACAAATATAAATGTGCTGGCAAATCCCAGAAAAGCCTCAAAGAATCGAATTCCTCTGCAGTTGTTCTCCAGTTTTCCCATTTGTGTCTTCATGCCATTGAAATCTCTGTGGCAGAAAGTGACCGAACATTTTTCTTGCTAACTTTCTATTTTGGCTTTTCTCTTTAATTTGCTGGTCCCTGAAGATTTTTGTGTGTGTTTGTTGTTTTTTTTTTTATTTGCGAAACGCACACAACGGAAAACAATTTCTGCTTGCCAGAGAACTTCTCCACAACTGTCAGATTTTTGTTGTGAACAAATTCACACTTGCAAGACTGAACCAAAGTCCGTAAACTGAAATTGAACATTTCATTTCAAGTCTTGATTTCCGAACCACTTGAAGTCTGAGCGTTTCTGGAAAAAAACAAGAAAAAAACAATTTACACACAACAGCAGCATGCAGTGCAGGAACCTTTTGACGGTTTACCACACCATGGAGATCAGGCTTCATTGCCAGATAAAACTGACAAATTTTCTCCTCATAAATAAACAGGGAGACAGATAACACATGCCTTCAGCAAATCATCGCAGAACACCCAAAATGATTACCCCTCACAACCCTCAAGTTGCTGTACCAGTAAGATCAACAAAAGCAGTGGCAAATTGGAATTGATACACGACCCCGTTGACAGAGAGCTACCAATGTATCGGAGCAATCTAGCTCATTATTCAGCAAAAACTTCCGTGATGGATACATTCTGTTGATCTGTTCTTTCTCATCAGAAGAAATGTGTCATTCAAGTGTCAATGGTGTAGAGAAGTACCAGCGTTTTGGAAGAATCCATCAAAGTTTCGTCTTCTTTCTCGAAAAAAAAAACCCCGTTAATTTGTTGTTTTTCAGAGAGTGAGCAATGCAATTCCAATGTCCACATGGTCACATGGTGGTCGTGAGGATTCTGGTATTTGTTGGGAGGTGGATTGGTGGACTTATTCGGATTCTGTCGTTCAGTAACTTGAAAGGGAAGACGACCTCTCTCGACACAATCTATATCCAAGATGCCTGTGGAGATCACCGGCCAAAATACATTCTCTGTTCGTAAATCTTAGAACAGATGTTTCGCCTCCTCTCAGTTCATGCACTTTTTCAGGAGTAATATTTGTGTCCATCAAAGGAAAATCTTTTCCGGTGTAAAAAGTGGGAACAATGTCGGGAGGGACAAAGCCCCTTTTTCCTGACTAAAAATTAACCTTTGATGGAGAATATGATGGGTTATCTCGAACAGGTGATGAATATCAAACCCATCAGTGCCGATCAACCGCCATCAAAAGCAAAATAAAAATGTCAAATAAGGAGACAATTGGAAGCAATCCACATTTTATTTGTGAGTGACATGTTCGAAGTTTATCTCCAAAGTGAGGCTAATTTTTTCGCATTTTGTCAAAAGGCATCCAAAGTGCACTCTTTATCAACTGATTTGTCAAATTGGCCAATTGGAAGCAAACGTTGGAAAGGTGAAGATTTTTTGCCATTTCTTCAGCATGTTTCGATTCAAAATGAAGTTCACCTGGTTTACACAGGATCTGCCCAGAACGCTTCAAACGCTGTCTCAGTGAGCTGAAAAATTTCTGTTTCATTTGGTACTCGGTGAAATTTCGTATCCCAAAGTTCTTCAAATATGCGCACAGAATCTATCATTTGCCAGAAAAAACCTGAAATGTTTTCTGCGTCAAACCCCGCAGACGACAGTAACCAGATCCTTTAAGTGGAATTTTTAATTGCCTGGGTGGCAGCACTGGATATTTACACAATGCTTTTTACTGAGCTGCTGTGTATTTTCTCTGATAACAACGTCTTTAGTCAACCCACTTGTTTATCAAACAAACCCCAGGCGAGTGATATGATCTTGGGTGATCAATAAACGTCTTTTCTCATCAGAAAAATGTCGTCAATAAAAACTATTCTGAGCCAAATTAAACGCACCTGATGCTTTTCTTTTGACATTTGTCAAATCCTCGATGGAAAGCGCATTGTGTCCTGCTCTTCGCTGAGCATGCAGGATGTTTTGGGGTTTTTTTTCGACTTTCACACCGATCATGATTCTGGCATTGATAAACGACACAAAATTCGCTTCATGTGTTTGAGAATCAAAATCCTCCATCCCCGCTCTAGAAATTCTTTCCAACAAAGTAACAAAGAGTAAAAGGTTCCTAACTGCATGGGCAATGGGACTGCAACTCTTCAGGCATTGGATGGTACTTTTTTGAGCACGATTATTTCGTCATTGAGACTGGATTGGCATGTACCATACACCACTGACAAACTAATTACTCTGCAAAAGAAGTTTGCTCTGACTTGTTTATTGAATGAACAAGTGCTAATCCTATCCAGATGTAAACACCACGGTTACAAATGCAGCAACCTATCATCAGAGGCAATAATTTGCTGTCACATTGCTGCTGGGTGGCAATGTCAAACAAAAAAAACCCAATTTGCCAAAATGCACAGCACAGACTGCAAGAGAAAGAACCAACTCAAGCTTTATTGCAAAGAAAGGAAATCTTTCAAGGAAATCTTTCAGAAGAAGCCGTTTGGACCGACTGTGTTCATCATTTGCGTTTGTTCAGTGCTGCCGTGGAGCAATTCTTTTGCGTGGAGCTTCATTCAATTACATGTACCCCAATGAGTGTGTGTGTTTTTGTAATGTCTGATCGAGCGCTTACAATTCACAATAAAATTCCAGGAAATATTGGGACCATTTTGTTGTTGACTTTTTCTTTTTTTTGTCATCGTCACATCCTGTATTCGCAACTTAGCTACTCAAGCTGCACGGGGACGTGTCGAATTGCCCGTTGCACGAGTCTGTGGAGTCTGGATCTGCGGTACACGCATATATACACGCCACGTAATGACTGAATGATTAACTGAAGTAATTCATCGACTGGTCTTGTGTAAATGAGCGATTAATGAGAATAGAGATTGATGACAATGATCCCAACTCAAAACGTATCCGATAACATTGCAGTGATGACAGCTGACACAAGGCAGCCATGCTTCTCAATGTACCGTGCAACACCCAGCAGCAACCGCAGGGTCTTGTGCGACGAAGATTTGCTGCGAGACTGTGAACATCACACAACACCCAACCCAAAGGGGTGACGTCTCTTTTTCCTTATTTTGCATTCACGAACAGGACAAGTTCACGACACAATCAAGACGGTTCCGTTCCGACAACTTGAATTTCGTTTTCTTCCTCAACATAGCTGTATTTCTTGGCTTCTAGCGACGCTGTGCGCTGTCTTTCAAAAATTGCCGTTGTCTGATTCTTGTCACACAGCCCTACACTCCGTATCTTATCAGCATCCATTGTAAACTATCTCCTACATTCCTTCCATTATTGTATATCAAGTGTAAGTGATTGTTTACAATCGACTGATTGCAGCTCGTGCGAAAAACTGGGGTACGGTTTCATTAGATCATCGCAATGCGAAACCCACACCCAATATAACCAGTGCCAAAGACTTTGACACTTGCTCAAATTCCCAAACTAATTTTATGGTGCGGAAAGGCATTTCTGTTGAAATTGAAAAAAACCTGAATGATGTTTTTGCAGGGTGACAAAAAAAGGAAAAATCTTTTGCAATTCACGTTGATAACATTTGCGTAAAAAAGTCAAAATCCGGATGAGCTCACAAGTTTTCCTGCAAATCATGTGTTCAGGAAACACAAAACTAAATTCTTTGGCTTCCCATTGATGCCATGCAAAGAAAGATTCAAAAAGAGGCGTCAAAAGAAGGAAGCGTTCTTTCTGAGGCATTGTTTTCCCTTCTTGAGATGAAAAAATAATGCTTTTCAAACGATTTCGAAAAAAAAAACATCAAAGACAATTATTAAAGAAACAAAAAAACCCATACACTTTTTCCACCAGTTGGATGTTCTTCATTCGCATCAAAACCAATTCCCTAAAGGGAGGAGCACAGACTCGTTTGGTAACTGACACTTTACATCGACCAATCACAGGCCAGCATCGCTGGGTGCAACCCCGGGTTCTCACTTTCCTTCCATTTTGTGCTTCTGTTTGGCCCCTGTCGCATCAAGCTGTGCACCTACTGTTTCATTCTTTTGTGCGCATAAAGTTCAAGAAGAAGTTGCGAAAAAAAAGAAACAATCCACAAAGAACACTGTTCAGAACACTGGATTGAAAGAAACTCCAAATCAGAGAAAACAGCCCATTGCCAGTGGACATGAACATGTATTCTCCCGCAGGGTTAGTGTATGGACCTCAGGCTGGTGGGTTTTTGCCATACTGGATGTTAGCTGCCAGCTCAGGTCTGCCAGGAGGTCGCCCGGTGGCTACTGTTGGTGCGGAGGAGCCGGGGAGCCCGCCTCGGGGGCACGGAGGTCCCAGGGTTCCCTCGTCAGTCGGCGCGTACCAGGACCTGCTCAAGCGGACGGCGCATCTCAACCATCTGCTGTACCCGTCAGTGATTCCGCTGCCAGGAACACTAACTGCGAGCGAATCCAGTTGCACGCCGGCTTCCTTCAGAGGCTCTGCTATGAGGGGAAAGGACCACCACCAGGAACCAAGTGCTCAGAGCTGTCCTATGTCTCCCACTGCCGTCAGAAGCAAAGACCTCAAGTTTGGAATTGACAGAATTCTACAGGCATCTGATCAGGCGTCAAAAGGTAAGGCAGAAACTGAATTTAACCCAAACACAATAGGGGTGTGTTGCTGAAGGGGATGGCATCAGAAAAGAAAAAAGCCCTTTCCAGAAACAAATTTTATGTTCAACAACATTCCTTGTTTTGTCAGATAGAGGTCAGGTTTTGTCAGGGAAACTTACACAGCAGCAAAATGATAAAACAGTACAACGGCAACAGATTGCAATTATCTTGGGAAGATGTTTTTTTTTTCTTGTGGATAAACAAGTCTCCAATGTCCATCCCAATTTGCGCAGCAGGGACAGAGCTCAGGGTGAAAATAATTCCACTGGGTGCGAGTTCGAACTTCACATGTCCTGTTATCATCTTTCAGCCCAATAAAATACCAGGTTACACGTAATCCCCGCAGGATGTCGTTTCTACTTACGGCATCCTTGTTTGCAGTTAATTTTCTCTGTTTCTGCAACGAATACAAGAGCCACATATGTCACCAGATACTGCACGTCACAGCTCTTCTGTGATGCTTCCCCCACAGATTAACGTTGATCTGTGACGTTTTTGTGTGTCAGACAACGGAACATGGAGAAATTTATTCGCAGCCACATTGACTTTTTTTTAACAGCTTCCTCCGGAAATTTAATTTATAATTCAAGCACAGAGACATTGGAGAGAACGATGCAATGAATTGATGAAGAAAGCGCGGACTCATGATTGTTAGCAAAGCGAGCCAAAAATTTCTGTTTCTAGTTTTCCCATTGATTTCAGGATCTTTCGAGCCATTTTTGTGTTACAATCATGTTTGTTCTTTTTCTTTCGGGTTTGAAGGCAAATCTGACCAGGACAGTCAGGACGCCCAGCTGAGATCACCTGTTGTGCACCGACCTGTGCCGAAGAGCGCCCCGGGAGCCGTGACCCCGCCCCACGCTGCGTACCGACCCGCCGAGGTGGCGCTCGGCCCCCCGCACCCGCCACACCTCGGCCTGCAGCACAGTTCTCAACAGCTGCTCGCCAGGTCCATCGCTGCAGCCGCGAGCTACCCGCATTTCAGACCGGACTACCCAGGTACATGCAAAAACATCCCGTCTCTCTGTGACTTTTTGTCACGTTTCCATCTTTCTTTGTTTTGAGTCTTTTGTTTCTTCCGTGTGCACGTAGGTTGTGACGTTTTGAATTTCAACTTCGGGGGATAAATGTGAGTTATTGCACACAGGTGTACAACAAGTCAGCAATATCTATTTGCTGGCCTCTTTTATTGTACAATGCCCCTTTCTTGAGGGTTCTTGTGGGTTAGTATCTGTCCACAGATCGAACTGGTACCAGTACATCAGAATTCTTTCTCATTGTCACTGCCGCGATAACTTCATTACAATTTTTATAACCTATCCAATAATCTCAGGAAAAGGTAGACAACAATTTGACTATTTGGTAATTTTGAAGACGATAGTATCTCCAGCGTCACCACTGTCGGTGCAGCACCAAAGATGAAAGCTTTCTGACGAGCTCCGTAGTACTTGCTGAAAGTGGTGAAATTGACCAAAATGAGGCAAAATTACGGGAAAAATTGTTGTGTGGTGTGCAGCAAATTTGTGGCAAGCAATACAATGAAGGTGGTCATTGAGATGTCAAGATCAGTCCAATGTGATAACATGGTTATGATTTTTCTTGAGAAGGTAAAATGATCGCATTAACTTCCACAGAGAAAAAAAGAACTTATTGATTGATGTGGACACGCCAATAGATTTAGCAGGCGAATCTCTGCCTTTTTGGATTAATGGCTTCGTGTTTCTTCTTATCTTTGCTTGGCGTTCGTCATTGTCCCGAGAATACTATCGAGTTCTCTACAGTTCAACAATTGCACAAACAAGTTTAGGCTTGGTCAAAGAGGAAATTTTTAGGAATAAAAACACAAAAAAATCGCTTGTCTCTTGTTTAGAAAAGGTGTTGCCTCGTCAATATCCCCAGGCTAAATGTCTCATGACCAAGTTCAAAAAATTGTGTTTATTTTGACAGTTTAACTTTTATCGCTTTTTGTGCATCTTTCAACGAAGAACACTCATGCAATGGGAAATTTTGTTATACATGCTATTCTTTTTGAATTCTGAACAATTATGTAATTTCCTTCAGGGCAAATATTCTTCTGAGGCTCTTCATGCAATGGTGTGTTCTGTGATCAATAAATTCCAAAATATCAGCTTATTGAGCTGGCGGGTTTCTCCGTTTCCATTGTCAGAAGTCTCAGAGAGAGAGAAAGAAACAGTTCTGTTGTCTTTTCAAAGAAGTAATGTAGACATATGGAGTTGTCAGACAGACACGGACTCGGGATTCTGGTCAGGACAGGCCCCAGTTCCAACACGGGCCGAATCCTGTTTGCAACTGGGCCACACGCCGATGATTTCACCCTTGTCGGGGCAGCAAAACTCCACGAACGTTGTGCTGCACCGAACACGGAAAGAACCGGAAAGCAGGAAAAGATACAGTGGGCTGTCGTTTCGGCAGACGAATGACTAAGTGGCAACGAGACCATACCTCAAGGAAACAAGTCATCACTTAACAAAACGGCGCAACCATTTCGGAAATAAAGCATTGACTTTGCCCATCTTTTGTGAAGGATGAAATTACCACTCATTTGCCAGCCTCAAGATTACCCTTCACAACAAAATGCTGATTTGCTTTGAAATAATTGCACAAAAAGAAAGGCTTTATTTTACCTCAACCCTAGTTTCAGGCAATTTCAGGTAATTCAATGTGCAGATAGAAAACTATTTTTCCTGCCTTTTTCTAGATCTACTGGTACTATCGACAGGAGCACTTGATGAATGACATTGGCGAATTGTAGAAAGGACGAAACGTTTCTCTCTCTCTCTCTCTCTCTCTCTCATTTTTTTCAATGGGTTTTCGTGGCTCTTCGTCTTTGGTTGTTGCCCAGTCAGTGAAAGATTCTCGGCTGCACTTGCAATCTTGAAGAAACGCTCTCTGGAGAGTCTTCCATTCAACCCTTTGAACCTCACCCATATCTGAAAGCAGCGCATTCCAAAGAATGATAAAACAACAATTTTGGGTTTTTTTTTTGAATTTGACGCTTTTGCACAGAAAATGAACAAAAGGATTTCATCATGAAACAGAAAAAGTCGGATCATTTCTGTTCGGCACGGGAACATTGCAACAGAGAAAAACAAACAAAAACGCAGCTCGGCGAGAAATTAACGTCCTGAGAACAAACCTCTCAATCTGATAACACGTCATTAAAACCAACACGAATGATGCCTTTGCCTTGAAAAAGGGGGCTAAAAGATGCAAATCACACCACAAATTTATCACTGTTTGGAAAGTATGCCCACATGAGGGGTGCTTATGTTTCATCTATTTCACCCCAGAGACCCAAATCACGCG
>JAAUYG010062352.1_pt1 | contig 17503 bp, 13 predicted proteins | sample 7278091 | NCBI WGS metagenome assembly JAAUYG01 (sample SAMN14350201, study PRJNA611818) | marine sediment metagenome | isolation source: surface marine sediment (0.6m) | place: French Polynesia: Moorea | collected 2018-08
ATAAAACTACGATCTGATGAGCCAGTCCCTCGCTAAAATAAGGATCCGCAGATTGCAGGTTAAACTCTTATCTGGGGGCCATGGCTGTTAAAGATTGATAGAGTTGAGAGTAGACCATTTCTGTTAAAGAGTGATCTGTGACTAGACCATTTCTGTTAAAGAATGATCTGCGACTCACCATGGCTGTTAAATATTGATATACGAATCAAGATATGGTCTTAAATAATGATCTGCGGTTCGTAGTTCTGTGTTAAGAAATAAAACTCGAATTGGACCATATTTTATAGACCCATGTATACCCCTGTAATTGTCGGGATGTCTGTTTTCCAGATTATTCCTGTGTTAAGCCGGCCTTATATGATATTGGAATGTATTTGTGGGTGGATTAAGCATTTGTTAAGAAATCGTCAAAAACATCGGCAAAGTACATTGTACATGTTTGCCAACCAGAAGTTGCTGATGTTGGAGTGTATTAATTGTTGGGGGATAAATTAAGAAACCAGCAAAAACAAAAGTGCATGTCATTTGTATAGTTCCCAGTGGCATAGGCTGAATCAACATTTATGCAAGATGGACGCATCCATAGTTGGATAAATGAATGATTGTGAATGGATCAATCCTTGAGGATGCAGTGCTCAAACTGGACCAATGTACAGGGATTATCACATTAGAGGCTGATTGTATTAGTGAGTGAGACTCACAAGGTTGAAAAACAAAAGCTAATTCCATATATAAGAATTATTGCCTTCTGCAAATCATGAGATGGAGAAAGCTGGAGATTGAGAGCTCATTGCAAGGCAAAATAGCTTATAGCGGCTTTCTAGTCTCGACAAACAGGAAGATTCTAGCGGCTTCCGCAGACAGGACAAGTGACCCGAATAAACTTTTATGCCATTGTTGGCACGGGCATTGCAGCTGTAAATCCGGCTTGCTGCAGGAGGTACATGAAGTAATTGGAGTGCAAAGTGCTGGAGACAAGGTTAATGATGGACCAAGGTAGGCCACGGGGTCGAAGTGATAACGACATCGCTCACGCAGACCTTGCGCGCCCTCTGGTAGCCACCCGCAGATCTATGTATCACCATGGGAACAGAAATTGTTGTCACTCCAAAGCAAACATGGCAGGGGAAAATGTGGCTATTTTTTGTTGGTCTCAGCTGTGGGGGGCGCGAATGAAGAACCTTAGAGAAAGGCATCGTCATGGTGACGTTACAGTGGTAGTTCCTTTACCGCTGTTGTCACTGTCAGAGTTGTTTGAAGTGACACTCGTAGTGTGGGAGACGTCAGCGACTGCCAACTTCCTGGTTCTTTTATCTCAATGTGTAAAATACATGTACTGTACTAACAAGCTGAACAAATTCACACCCACTCTTTCACAACACAGTCTGTCGCCTAATTGTATGGTTTGTTCTCAAGCCAGTAACAATGAACTTGCTTATAAATATTAACAAAGTAAAACTCTAATCCATTTGGAATTCTTGGATGGGTGACCATGCAAGTGCTGCCTCATCGCTGTAGTCAAAACCAAGTCATCTGGTCAGGAATATAGATTGGCGATGTATATGGAATTATCTGTGTTTCTCACAGTTAAAAAAAAACCAGTTATTTTGATTATTGGATTATTTGAAAAAGGCAGGAGAAAATTTCTCCGTCCAGGGATCCTGTGGGTTGAGGCCAAATTTAAACTAGTCCAGTTAGAAACAGACTGCCTTTGCTAAATGACCATGCCTCAATGGCGGATCCTAAATGAGACCAATATTTCACTTCGTATCCCTAGAGTGATGTTGTAAATGAGACATGCTCTAACATGCTTAAGAAACAAAGTAATTTGTTCTTTCTTGGCTGCCTATGTACAGGCACATGTGTAATGCTAATCTTAATCATTGTAAATGATGGTTTTAACAATGTTTAAGATGTCGGCCTTTAGTACCGTAATTCATACATTTTTCTGTATTATCCTAATCCAATATTATGCTTGTCACAGTCTGACAATAATTAGGAGTGATTGAAACTGTCTATGGCAGTTTTTCAGTATTACTTGTAGTTGTGCAGTTTTTTTGAGTAACTTAACTTGCGTCCACAGCAGCACTAATGTGTGCATAACAAAAAACAAAAACAAAACGAAACAAACATGCTATTGCCAAAACAAAAGTATTTACAACTACACTGTATTTCAGGCCTCACAAAATGAATTCCTAGTATTTATTTATTTATTTATTTATTTATTTATTTATTTATTTATTTATTTATTATTATTTTTTAGGGAGTGAATGTTTTTGGACTCTGGAAACATAATTTCTGATGAAACATATTTGACTCTGTGTGTAGAATGTTTCATCAGATATTTTTTATTTATTTATTTTTTTTTTTTTGAAAATTTCAATTGAAAGAATACATTTAATATATTGAGATCAGTGAGACAGCAATCGAATAAGCTCCTTGTAATTTTTTGGTGTCAAAATGTTGGGATATTTTTTAACTTAAAAATATCTTGGGACAACTATAGATTTTCCGGGTAGGTAGAAACTAAGGCCCATTTCGTATGAAGTGGCGTTTATACGTTTGGATTAATCATACTTATGGCTCTAACACGGTTAGTGTATATAATCTAAATGTGGTACAGTTTTGTCGTAGGAAAATATTTCCACTTGGTCTGATCTGGTGTCCTCATCATACAGTATAACCTGTCTTGAAGGACCACTGGCAGAATAGACCACCTCTCTGGAAAGACCACATATTTCTGGCATTTAATTCAACTACCGTTGATATGTTCTCAGCCATCTTGTTAAAGGGATTATATTTATATGGCAAGGGTAGTTTTTGTTGAGGTTATAATGTATGGAACATAACACGTTATTGGGGCGGTGCGGAGTTTTATGATCGCACATGGTTTGGCCAGCCCCAAGGCCGAAGTGCAGTTTATGGTTACCAAGACACAATGCCACGGAAACCCATCAAGCAGGGAAAACAATGCCATATATGATGTATTTTCTTACACTCGTGTTACCCACGGATTAGATTTGCGTAGCGATATCAACAAAAGCCTTTCTCCAAGTGTGAAATGTGATTTTCCTGGAATGCTCGCTGATATTCGCTCACGGTGAAAACAACCAAGGCAGTAATTCACCAGTAACGGTGATGCTGATATTTTCGCTGACATTTATGGTACTGTATATATATATATAATAATATTACTAGTAAACATACTACTCCACAAAGTGATATTTATGTCATTTTTGGCAGGTGTGCGACTTCTGCATCTGCTGGACGGCAGTATATTTCTCTGGTGCCGGTGGGGTGGGTGGGGTGGGGGCAGGATCTGAAAGAAAAAACCTCAACTGAGCTGATCTTAACTATGTCAAGTAAGCTGATCTTACGGCTGAAAACATATTTGTTAGCAATGTGGGACTCAATGTTCTTATAAATTTCTGGACTTATGGAAGATGGATCTCCTGGGACACGTATGTGTTGAGGTGATATGCCATCGTCAGAATGGGCAGTTGGAGAGCATGCATACTGACTTGAGGCTATGAAGACAATACATGTAATTCTTTCTTCTATAACTTTCTGTTCCATTTGCACTCAGATGTGTGTGTGTGTGTGTGTGTGTGTGTGTGTGTGTGTGTGTGTTTGTGTGCATGCGCTTACATCACTGCGTAAGTGCACAGATGACACGAGCTCATGAAAAATTTCTGTGACATCTCTGATACATCTCATCATTGCTTTCTCCACATTATGCCAACCCATTGTTAAAGGCGCTTAGCCAGCAACAGTAATCTGGCTTTGCCGTCACTTGTAAAACATGAACGAAGTGACCGGCGTCAGAGGTTAGTGAGTGACATCATTAGAGGTATAGCAGCACAATTAGTACCCCAAGGTGGCGCTACTGTGGGTGTGACAACTCAAATCTTCTTACTTTCCGATGTAAAGCTGCTTAGTCATCAGCTTGGTGGACACAAAGAATATGCCTCTGCGTTACAAGATTTACTTTATATAATACCGGTACACTGAACTGCGTTAGCGACCTATACGACCTTGACCTTTGTTGTTAGGATTCTCCAAGGTGTATTGGGTTCGCAAAATCCTTTCAAGTGTAACTGATGTGTTGGTTTGCGTGCGGTATGTTACAATGAACACCACATCGTTCACATTGGATTTGTACCAGGGTACCATTTAATTTTTTGACAAATGACAAAAATGTTTATAGCAAAATAAATAAATAAATAAATAAATAAATAAATAAATACGATACATGTACGTGGCCTTGGTCATGTATGTGGCCTCGATCTGATGGAAGATATAAAGTGCTGTGATGGCACAGGCCCCCTAGGGAGCGACGAAGGCATCGTTCCATGATTGTCCGTGGCCAGGATGGACTGGGCACACCTTCAGGGCGAGCTCTGTGTGTTTGTGTGGCTCCTGTCCCGAGTTTGATTTCCCAGTTGTGACATGGAGTTTGCTGGGGGCAGCACCTGATGAAACATGCTGTTGTTGCTGCCCTGACAGCAACGACACACTATGGGTCTGACCCACCCTAAACATGTCCATTACATATCCCCGGCGTGACATTGAAGGGGACAAATTTACATCCACTCAGTGGGCTCGTGCTGCTGAAAAATTGAGGGAATTTGCCGCTGACAGTGTGCAGGTGCACGCATAGGCTCACACACACACATAGGGAAAAATGGGTGAAGCTTGGTAAAATTTTGCTGAAAGCTGTAGCAACCGGGCATTCAATTTTCTCTTTGTGTTGTGAAATGCATGTACCCGGTAGTAGTGTCACAACAGCTGAACAAGCATTCTAACAAAATACACTGCATATATATACCGGTATGTAACTTGCAGCTAGTTACACACAGGCGCTGACATAGATACAGCATGGCAATAATGTGGAATATTTTGTCATGTATTTTTACTGGTAGATGCCCCTTGCTTTGATAGAGAGAGTTTGTTCTGGATAAGAACAGTGTTATATAGAAAATTACCTGTAATACAGACTTATTTTTATTGATACAAATTGTACAGTGTTCTAAACCGGTTAGGGTCACCATGTATCTCTGGAATAGCGCTAGGAAATTTTCCTGGTTAGCCACTGTGGCTAAAGGGTATCTTTTCCTTTATCCGCAAATGAGCTTGTTAAGCCACAAGATATGTTTGTAAAAGGTGTTAACAGTATGAAATTTGGATAACAAGATTCTAAACAACATGCATTTTCTGTTTGGCAAACTACATGTAATATCCTGTTGGCCATCCGATAAACCCAAATGACAATATCGTGTATACTGGTATTAGTATTGATTCATGTATACTACCGGTACATACAATATATGATGTAAAAGTTAAGGTTTTAGCCACTGTGGCTAAAAGCAAACCAATTCTGTTAGGCACATGGGAATTCTTTTAGCATTTGGCTCTGTGGCTAATATGTAGCACCTGGTCGGTATCTAGTACCGGTAGGCTACAAAGGAAGTGGAAATTCAAAGACAGAAGTAAAGGTGTAATTTAAACCCCTTGGCAGGAAAATGTTCCAAAGATACCCGAAACAAGAGAAAAGGCATGAAAACGAAGTAGGCTCATGATTGGCTGAAACTTTATAAAGTAGCAATGTGATTGGCTAATATAAAGGGCGCCACATAACCAAGCGTAATTTGGCATCCGAATGAAACCATGTTGTGATTTTGTGTGCAAAATATTCCGTAGCGGTATTCTCAATGTTCTAATGTGTCTCTGTGACATCAAACAGCCAGCCGGGCAGAAACATAAAAAGATGATTAATAACGGTATCACGATGCCTGCTCCCGGCTTATTTACCCAGGTTCCTGGCTGCTTTGATGGTAAATAATGTCCAGAATGGGTCCTTGACACGGTGCCTGCAAAAACGCATGATTTATTGCGGGAATGCATGAGCACTCTATATCCTGGTAGAGGCTGAAAGAGCTGACCTGATCAGTGCAAATTTGGATACATGCCAGTGTCTGCCTGGACATTTTTGTTCTTTCTGTAGCAGTTGGCACAGCCTCCTTCTGAACTGGTGGTTTTAAAATATATTTGAATTGGGGCTTTCTGATTGGCTGACTAAAATGTGCTGTCCTGGGGTACTGTCACACTTCTAATCTGCTAATTGGTTGCTTTTTTGTTCCCCTAACTGAGTACTTCCATGTAGGGAATGGTGAAAGGAAAAGGACCAGTAATAAGAAACCAAAGGGACCAGTAACAAGTACACAAAAGGACCAGTAACCAGAAATTAAAAAGACCAGTCACAACAAAACAATAGGACTGGTAACAAATTTAACTCAAAATGTAGTACACTATAGTTTGTAGCGAAATGTGGCATTACCCCCTGAGCATATTTCCTCTTCTTTTTTGTTGTTCTTTCCTTCCAAGAAAATAGCATCGCTGTAAATGGGGTGTAAGTCTTTCCTTTATTGTTATAAAAAGCCAATGCCCTGCCTATACTCCGATTCCCCATCCCAAGAGTGCCACTCCAAATCTTTGACACTAGATAATTTAACCCAGACCTTTATTACCCGGAGGGTATTCGGGTCTGAGAGAAGCGCCAGTTGTAATTCCTGTTTTTTGTTTTGTTTTTTTCAAAGAGACGTCTCTGCAGCTTATCAGCTTTACAGAGAGGGTTTTTAAGTGTTGGATTTAAGAAAAAAAAAAACAACTTCCAGTCGCAATAAAAGGAGTTTGAGGCTTTCCATGTTACAGGGACACAGACCTGGACCTGTCAGGGATTCTATGTTTAAAACTCCTGTTTGAATTGCTGGAACAATTTCATGCTCTTCCTATGTACCCCCACATCCACCCCCCACCCTGCCTTGAGTTGGTAAAACCGATGCTGCCCAGGTGCCACAGCCTAAGGCGAAACTAATCACAATTTGTCAAGAATTAGCGCCACCTTCAGGAGAGATTTCGTGCTGAAGGTCAGACGCAGCCTGACCCAAATGCTTCAAGAGGTGCGGAAATTAATGTGGGTCTGCTTCGTCCACTTGCCCGGGTCCCCGATAGACAAAACATAAGGAAATTGCTCAATTGATTCATCTCTGCGACACGAGAATCACCGCATCTATAAGGTACGTGTGCAGGCATTGATGCTCGACTGAAAGCTTGTTAAAATGGAATGCAAGGCTTATTTTGTGTGGCCGTTTCCAAAAACCCCAAGGTTGAAAGCTCTTAACGAAATGTACTTAGGTGATATGCATTTTGTGGGCTTGATTTTGAGCCCAGGCTTAACTTGTTTGTGTATGCATATGTACATGTATCTAACAACATATTAAGAGGGTGTACAGGTTAACAATAATTCATTATTCAGTAGAGTATGGTCAGAGACTGAAGCCTACCCTCTGTGAGTCAAGTTGATTATAACATGAAGTCAGTAGTAGTGGTGGTAGTAGTACTACTACTACTAGTACTTGTTGTTGTTGCTGTTGTTTATTTTAGTGATACATGTATGTTCCATTTAATTCAATACAGAAATATAGCAAATATAGGAATCCAGCCCAATTAGGGCTTACAAGTCACATTAATTCAAATATTACCCGATAGGTAATCTTAGTACAGTAGAACCTGTCTTGAAAGACCACCCCTTTGGCCACAAAAAATGTGGTCTCTCAAGACAGGTGGTCTCTGGTGACAGGTTCAGTTGTATTAAAATGTTTGTCTTTCTGCCAGAAATGTTTGGTCTTTCAAGACAGGTGGTCTCTCATGGCAGTGGTCTCTCAAGACAGGTTTCACTGTACTACTAATATGCAGTTCTTATGTAGTACTTTTCCTCCTTGCAAAGCAAGCTCTAAGCACTTTACTGCTACTCAGGTATTGACTAATAGACATGTTCCTTCAAGCACCTCAGCCCCCTTGTGGAAGTGTTAGTTGCACGACCTTTGACCTCTAGGGTGCTGATGACACATTTGGTTAAGTTCTGCCAACTTTGTTTGCACATGCAACTAGCATGGTGTGTTACTACTCTAAAGTGGTGGAAAAGTCGAGTTGTAAAGTATTATCTGTGTCTTAATATAGACCCACCGCCCCAACTGGGTATTTGAGATCTGACATAATGTATGCAGCATGTACATGTAATATTCTGAAGCATGGCCGGCTGCAACTCTGTGTGTGTTGCTCTGCGAGTCCGTCATCTAATGAAACACGCGAGTCAATTCCTCGAGATTTATTGCTTCTGGGATTTCTATCTACTGCATGATTAGCTGAGTTGATGATCTCCGAAATGAAATGGAGGTTGTTGATTTTTTTTTTCTCCCCCCAAAAGGGCTAAGTCGCCATTAGTGGATGATAAATGAGCCAATGGGAGTTGACGTATCTCGGCTGGGTGGTTTTTATCTCCGCAGAGCGCTCCAGCGGGGAGCCACTTTGTCGGCGTCTTTGTGCAAATCTGCGTCGGAAACATTATAAAAAATGACATGTCTTTTTGGCTGTTAGAACCTTCTGTTAATTTTTCATTCTTACCATTTAATTTTTTTTTTCGCCTCTATGTGCTATTGTGTAGGGATTCCCCCATTATATGCTTAGACGCAAGACGCCGTTTCCGCAAATGGGAAACAAAGTAGCTTGGTGTTTAAAATGGCATGCAGTCTCAACCACCTGCATTATTGTCTACTGCATGTGATGGCACACCGGCAAAAACAACAGCACAGGGTCACGCTGACCTCCGTGTCCTTATTAGTGAGACTGATGACTCTTTGAGATGGTGACAGAGTAGTTCCCCAAAGGATTGAGTTCAGGACGTCTTTTGCGGTGCCAGAAAGCAAATTGACAAAATGGGGCATTCACCTAGCGCAAACTGGCAGTTTCCAAACCAGATGTTGCTATTTCGTTAGCAGAGGCTTACTTACTAACAGTTGGTTATATCAGCCATCTACATGTAAGCGCAGCTGGGTTCCAATTGTTTTCAACCTAAATTGCTTGAAGTTGGATGTTAAAGCTGTTTGATGGTACACCTAGCATGTAGAGTGCTATATTATGCTTCTCACAGTGTATGTATGTGCTCATGATGCCATGGATACTCCCACTGTAGAGTAGGAGTGTAGCGATATACAGCGATAAATCGATGCATCGCGATAGTTTATGACCCGATGCAATAGTATCGATAGCAACCTCAACTATCGATTAAGTTTCGATAATACAGTAGTTTTTTTTCCATTGGTATGGGGCACAATTAAACTACTAAAGTTTGATATCATGGTCATCATTCCGTACATTTCACATGTTTGAAGACAAAAATGATTAAAAAAATGCCCTTTTCACATGTTTCACACACGAAAGTTCTTTTCATCACATGCCTATGATCATGCATGGTGAATTAGAAAGCTATTGGTACCAGCATTGCCTGTCGTTTCTTCAAATTTCCTTCAAATGAACTATCGTAATAATATTACGATACTTTGTCAATTATCATGATTGCATCGTGATAGTGTTGCTGCCTCCGATAGTCACCCTGCTGTAGAGTCATCCTACTTGTAAGAATCCATTTTGTCTTCAAATGTGATTGGTGGAAATATTCGAACAATATAGCATGTTAATTCAGTTAAAGAAAACTTCTCATTGGGATACAGCGTGGAAGACTGACATGCTAACCACGTCTGGTAGTGATAGTACTTAATTGCACCCCATTTCGCAAGGTTTCATGTGACTTTTCTGATTGCCTTGAATGCCGTAAAAAGCTATAGGCTGCAATTGTTTGGGCTACACATGTATGCGCCATAATACCATCGTTATCGTCATTGTATCACATGCACGAGTAACATTGCAGTCGTCCCGCACATATACACTTGATATAAGTAGCTTTCATAATGTTTATTCCTCAATATTCCTCAATGAGATTCATAACACAGTACCAGTACCACAATATAAAATAAATGCAGTTTGCCATGTACAAACTGTGCATCCGAGGCACGTTCTGTTCTTGCCACACAACGAAGGACAAAATTTTAGTAAAAGAGGCAGGTCCTTAACAAAATTCTCAAGTCCAAAAGTGACCTTCACCATGACAAAGACAATGGTTGTCATGGTGATTAGTGTGCTTAAAACGTCTAGTTTTGGACTTGAAACACTTCTAAAACCAGGCCCCAGCCAACATAGCCATGATGGAAAGTAACCTGTACTTTCCACATGCTCTTGGCATAAAAAATGTAACATATTGAAACCTACATGTATCAAGATTGTTCCAGCCAAGTTGTCACTGCATAATTACATTACATACATTTATTAAAAATAAATGAAAAGATTAAGACGAAGCACTAAGGTCAATATTTCACACTATAGTGATCAACATGCAGGTCTTGAAATATTTTATACAAAAACAACAACAAAAATACTTTTTTCTGCAGAGCAAAACACACAAGATCCATTACTTCACTCTGTAAATGGTCAACATACGGATTTTAATATTTATAACAAAAACAACAACAAGGAATTTTGGTTGTAAGTGTTAGATACATATTACATTGTACCTTTACAGTTCACATTGGGTACACATGTACCTAAGCAGTTCACAACAGGTACACATGTACCCATATAGTTCACAATAGGTACAAATGTACCCTTACAATTCGCAACAGGTACACAATTACCCTTACAATTCACAAGAGGTACACATGCACCCATACAGTTGATAATAGGTACACATGTACCCATACAGTTCACATCGGCCAGTTGAAGGTATCTCAGCTCGGCTCATTTCCATATATATCATACTGTAACTTGGACCAGCAAATTACTTTTTTATATAGGGGGCCAGTTCTCACCGGGAGGCACCAACAGCTATAGTTCTGGCACCTATATAAATTATTTACATTTAGCAAAAGTAGTTTTGCGTTGCATGATAATTAAAGAATGGCCCAAGGTTTCTTTTATACTCATAAATACTTGGGCATCTGTCTGTTTATGTTCCTGATTTCTCAACTATGGCAATGTAGTTTTCTCATTGAATGTTTACAAATGACCTTTAATCTGTTCATAACATTAAGAACTGGGCCAGTGATGGCCGATATCCAGTGTCAGCTAAGGCCAAAGTTATTTGACATGGAAATAGATTTTGTTTTGTTGAGAGATGCACACTTAATCTATTTAAGGCTTATTGTGAATTCAAGGACTGTAGCTTACTAAGGCACGAATGCATAGGTACAAAGACTATTGAAGTCACTTTATATCAGGTTTTACACATACAGTTAGTCACTGGGCCAAAACTGTAACCTAGAAACCAGTCTTAAAGAATCAATGCCCATGGAAACCAGTCTTCAGGAATCAATGCCCGTGCATCATTAATGCGCAGTGGTAGTGATCCAAGTTAACAACCTGACCCCAAGGTATTCCACGTACTACCACTATCATATGCTGGTATAGTTTGAACTTCCAAATTTTTATGTACCATTTTTGCAACCATTTAACATGTTTTAACAGTATGTATATACCGTACATGTATATAGACTAGCTAACTGTTATCATTCCCCGTCCCAAATACTTAAACTGTTATGTGTTGGCTTATCACAGAGCCAATTATAGTGAAAATATTTCAAAATTTTTTAAGTTCACAGTAATTGCAAAATATCTTAGTCTTTTTTCTAATTCAGATGTGGAATGACTCAGTTTGAATAATGCCCTAAATAAAAGCCTTTTAACGTTTTTTGACACACATAATTCCACAAAAAGCGTACCGATACTTGGATGATACATTGTAATGAAGCACAGTCTTTGACTTGGAAGTATAAGCACTGATCAGTTATAATTCACTCACATGTGTCAGTACATGTACACACTTTGTAACGTAAAATTGCACACAATTAAATTTACATGTAATTGCACAGACGTATACAGTTGTACTTGCCAACAAGTATTTAGTTACATAGACTATATTTTCTGTTGAGTAGGTCTCAGGTACAGTCGGATTGTGTATCCATGGTAGCGGGAACCAAGGATGTCAACCATTTTTTAGCAAATGACACATACAGTCTACATGTACATGTATATGTATTGCCCATATCTCTAAATTACTAAATAGCACATAGGGGCACTCATACAAGCACTAGACAACTAATATTACCAGGTGCACAAAGTTTTCACATTTTACAATAATTTATCAGAGGAATGTACCTATGTCATGAAAATTTCCGTGGATATCATAGCAATACATGTACACGCTAAACAACCATCGTGACTGAGTTCTCGAAAATGCTCAAATACTCAAACCTAAGGTTTGACTTAAGTTGACAGTCTGAGTACTGTCTAAGTAAAAAAAAACTTATACTTAAGTATTATTGAGAACTACAGCCACTTTGCTTATACCAGTCACATGTACCGGTAATATTTGGGGGCTGTTGCATAAGAAATTTTCATGTTCATGAAATTCTGAAGAATATTTATATGTATATATATATACATGTACCTGTACCAGTACTAAATGAATATTCCACATATCTAAACACCTGCCATTTATTTTGCCATGTACAGCACCTATCGTTTCAAAAAAGTAGCTAAGAATCATGCAAAATTGAATGATTAATTACCAGCAATACTATGGTTATGCGTAAAAAATTAGCTGAATTTTAGCTTGCTATCAACTTGTTTTTATCTAACATAGTAATTATAATCTAAAAGTATGTATCAAGTGCTTTGAGAATGTATTTATAGTGAAATGGCTTATTTCTGAGCAAGAGGATTCTACAACAATACAAGAAAGCTTACTGGTAGTGGTTGTGAGCGTTTAGAGCTGCCAGTACTGTCCATACAGCTATGCTTTACCCCACAATAATAAGATATGTCACAGAAGTGTCACACGTCTGACATATTTTGATTCTTGACTCATTTCTGTCAATAAATCACCTGTCCTTGACTAAATAATAGCCTGTCATCGAGTATAGCTCACAGATTTTGTTTTTAGCTCTGATTTAGTTTTTAGGCATAAATTTGTTGATTGATTTTTCGCCAATTTGACAAAAATGTTGGATACTTTAGAAAGCAGTAAATATTTGCAGCAGAAGACATCAAACAAGAACTGTTTGCAGTTGTTTAGGTATGGCCAGGATAGATGATACCTGTCAAGGTTAAAATTAGTTCAAATTCTTATCCCATTTTTCTATGCAATATAAGGATCTGTCTTACTGGTTATGAAAAAGAACTCAAGATATCAATTTGAAATAACCTGGTAGTAATCATTATTTCCTTCTTTTCACACCAGCTGTTAAAGACGTATATTGCCCATGGATATCCAATGTAATATAAATAAAAAAAAATCTTTTGTGGTATTTTAGCTTTAAAATTTTTGGGCTTGCACGGCTGAGCTTCTGCAGTTGATGATAGATTGACTGACATAGTGCATCGTTTACGCTTGTGTTATCACAATATGAATGCCAAACAAACCAGTGATAACAAATATCCTCACTAATTTCAAAAGCAAAGCTTTTTATCTCCTCGAATTGCTGTACGGGTACTAAAAAAATGTCACATTATTATTGATGGGCACAAAAGGAAAGGTGTCTTGTACATAATAGCGTGGACTTTTTACATTCATTTCAGGCTGCACACAGCCGTGATGAATCCTGACAGGAAGGGGATTTCCATCGGCATTGTGCGTTCCCATTGGAGACCAATTTGTGACAGTTTTCTTTTTTTGTTCAAGCTTCATTCATACAACACTTCCATTACAGGGTCCTTCATCATGCTTAACGTGTGTCACCATCATCCTGTCCCCAAGTTCGCGGTGACATTCCGTGACCGTCAGTCGGTTACCGTAGCTGCCGGTGGTATTGTCTAGCAGGACAGGAGAGTTGTTGTTGTTAGGGGTGCTGTTGGGGGTAACCGACGACGGGATCATGGATGTCCTTTCCGTGGCCTGCGTGCAACCAAATTCGAGGTTGACCCCCGTATTTCCACCGTCCTCAGGTTGCTCCACGTTGTACGTGGGAACAGACTGGGGGAGTGACGGTTGTTTGTAGATCCGCAGTCGGAATGCCATGCTGTCGATTTCCTTGCGGAAATTTTCGTTGAGCCAGCAGTATAGGAATGGGTTGACACAGGCCGAGCCCATGGCAAACACTTTCAGCAACAAGTCGACGAATTTGAAATGCGGCCCACTCACAATGCTTCTGGCCATTTCCGTTATCAGCGAGAACAGGTTCCATGGCAACCAGCAGATAATGAACAGCGTGACTATGGCGATGAGGATTTTGTTTGTTTTCTGTTTGCGTTCATGTATTGTGATGCGGGTGGTGGGCCGCTGTCTCAGTCGGCAGTAGATTCGGTAGTAGAGTATGGCTGTCATGAGCAAGGGAAGGCAGAACTGGAACAGGAACATCAGCAAGCTGTAGATAAAGCGCACAGTGTCTGACGGCCACGATTCCGTGCAGAAAATACGGTAGAAATTGAGCTTGGGTTCCTCGATGGGTACCACTTTGACAAACACAGTCACTGGAATGGAGAGAAGACTGGACAGAATGACGGAACAGATTATCAAGACGAATGCCATCTGGACTGACATACGCTGTCGTAGGGGATAGATAATCAGCCAATACCGATCAAAGGCAATCAGGAGTATCGTCAAGGCAGATACATGCATCGGCATGGCGAATGCAGCAAAAACCAGCCGGCACAGAGTCTCACCGAAAATCCACTGGTCCGTGAGCTGGTAGTGAAGCTGGATGGGCAGGCTGAATATGCACAGTCCGATATCAGACAACGCGAGATTGGCGATAAATATATTGGTGACATTCTGCATGTTTTTGTTCCTGGCTACCACGTAAACGACGATGGTGTTTCCCGCAATCCCTATCAGTATGACAGAGATGTAGAGAGCGAGAATGATGCCTCTCCAGGCAGGCTGTCGCAGGATGTCATAAGCGGACATGTCGTAATGGAGAGAGTAATTCTCCATCACTTTGTTCTCCAGTAGTTCCTGGGCCATCGGTTGCGGTAAAATCAAATCCGACCATGTCTCCTTTGCGGAACTGCTATTTCCTTCTGCAAACAGCATCCCGAACTGATCACCACCGATGCTTGCCATTGGTCAGAATTTCTCTGCCGTATCAACAGGTTAATGGCTTATCGACGATGCAGCTTTTCAAATGAGTGAACCGTTACAGCAGGCTATTACTTCCTAGTCCACTCTCCTCTCTCCAAAGTCACATGATTAAATGCTGCGATTAACCACCAAACAACTGCTCCTCGGCCCGCTTTGTGTTGCTTCCGAGTTGTTTTAAAGGCAGTTAATTATAATAAGCTGAGTCAAGCGGGGGAAATCCTGTGGCCAGTTCATTATTGGCAGCCCAGGTCACCTGTACTTGGGCTAATCACCCTCAGTTCTTCATTTGTCATCTGAAAAAGGGAAAACACAGAGGAAAATTAGCACAGCCAACCAGCAGACTTCCCTGGATGACCTGTCAGAGTGACAGCAGATTTGTCATGTATCATGTCCACACGCCACCACAGAAGATGCATTAATGCATCAAATTTGCATGAATGTACCACATGTTACTGCATATGGCTCTATTGTTTTCAAACTGTACATTCAAATTGTTTAATTCTTCATGAATGCATGCAGACATATTACCATGTTTACCAAAATCAGTGGTACTGCTATTCTGGCACACATATTTCTGCAGTCGATCAACAGTGGCGGACGGATTCTACAAATGATGTTATAACAATACATTACTGAAAAACTTTGACTGCAGAACGCTACAATATTGTCACTAATACTGTTTTTTTTTACAATATATGCCAGATATCCATTACACATTCTAAACAAGTGAGATACTGTAAAGAAGTTGATTATAAAGGTAGCTGTAATAAAATATTAAATATTTGATAAAAAAAACCGTGCAGAGAATTAATTTTAACGAGTTATTGTATATTTTTTTAGATATCTCAGAGGCTGGCATGGGTGGGTGTGATGGGGGAGGGGGGGCTATGATATTTGAGAGTTTTAAAAGCATTTGTGTCTCAGTAAGAGCAAGAACAAAGATAGCATTCAAATGGTAAAAAAAAAGATATATTTCACCTTGTCTAAGTATGTTCTAACTGTGGCAACTAGAGTATCATTGATTGATGGCATCCAAATGCTGATGGCGTGGCTAGGTTTTTCACAATTGCATAAGCTGCCAAACTCTCTTTTACTTTTGTACCATCTAAATTATCATATGTAAATACATTGATTGTCTGTAAACAACAAGGAAGGACTATGCCAATCTGGTGAGAGGCATTTTGTGATTTCCGGCTATTGATTCCCCATCTATACTGTGTGTGCGGCAAACCAAACATGGGCATCATCATGTGCATCCGGCAGTAATGTGACGAGAAATTTTCTTGATTGGAATTTGCGACGAACTGAATTCAGTTCATCCTCGGGGCGTATGTCAATATTTTTTTTGTCTACCACAATTTGCGGAAATTGGAAGGCAAATGATTTTTTTTTTTACTTCTAACATATGCTGTTCTTTCAAATTACCATGGTATTAGAACCTCCTGGAAGCACAATGTAATGAGCAATAGGTTGATTTATATTACATGTGTTTCCTGCATGCTTAAAGTACATTAACATTAACATAACATCTGCACTGTGTGTTACTACATGAAGTCGCAACCAGATAAGAAATGAAATCTGATTCGGCTTAATTGTGCCATAGAATACATATATATATATACATGTATCAGGAAACTGAAATAATTAAGGTCATAAATTTGTGACAATATTTGACAGATTGGTTAAAACTACTGTAGCAATGGACAGTAAGTGAAATGTCAGGTTTGGCACATGCATCGGCCGTTAAACCGTTACCATGTACGTGATGTACTCTCCATTCATTTAATGGCATAAGCATTTATTTAGTCCCACCAACCCATGCACACTTCCACCCTGCAGTCCTTGGACTTAGCCTGGTGGCGTGGGAGGGGAGGAGGGAACATTATAAACGACCAATTAAAACAGCCCGCAGGCTGATGGCGGGAACCAGTCGACTGCTGCTGTGAACGCGAGCTGCTCCTATGCGAAGCAATTCACTGAATCATCTCCCACCTCATGTTGGTATTAGCCTGCGTGGCTGTCTGCTGGTCCGGCAGCTTGACTTGAGGTCGACTTACGTCCATTGATATTGGAAGATTATATCCCAGGTTTGATCTATGCCGTAAATGTGCATTATTCTGCCAACAAGTGGACTCAGATATCACTTTGAACACAGCTGTCGGGCGGGTAGGCTGCTGTCCAAGGAGGAACGTCGTTCTTTTAACTGCATTATGATATGTTGATATGCTCGTATTATTAGTACTTTAGGTGACCTGAAGCTTTTGGCCATCTTATTTTGAAAAATGAATCCACCAAACAAAAAACACAAAAAGGGTACTTAGGATATTATAATTTTTTCTCGGGAGGGGGGGGGGGGGGGCAAAATTAAAAACAAAAAATGTAGGGTTTAAAATAAAAGATTAAAAAATTATTTTGAATGGTAATTTTTAGATATTAAAGAAGTTTGCATTGTAAAAGTTTCGACTGTGATTGGAG
>JAAUYG010145187.1_pt1 | contig 17493 bp, 5 predicted proteins | sample 7278091 | NCBI WGS metagenome assembly JAAUYG01 (sample SAMN14350201, study PRJNA611818) | marine sediment metagenome | isolation source: surface marine sediment (0.6m) | place: French Polynesia: Moorea | collected 2018-08
TAGCAAATGAATTCTTTGACTGTTATACTGATTCCAAATTTAGCTGGAAATATACCCGAAGCCAATAAACCTTTTTACTCATATTTGAATGATCGTGTATATCCTTTATTATTTCATTAACCGGCAACTTCTGTTGAAATATAATATTATAGGATCCCTAAAAGAAATAAAGCTTTGGAATAGATGGAATACGTAATTTCTTGTTGAAGGAATTAGGAAAGAAAATTGCAACTCCATTAAAAAAGTAAAGTATTTTGGTAAACAAATCACTTAGGAATAGACGCATCCCTGGAGAGCTCAAGTACAACAGCAAAGAAAGTAACATACTGGCGAATTATCGGCCATGCAATGACTTTTGTGTTATATGTCAGCAGAGCTATTGTCGTGGCGTAAGGGTCCGCTATACGTCGTCTTTTCACAGATCCGTCCGTCCGTCGCACGTCCATGGAATCGCTTATCTGTGAACCTATTGTACGGCGGATTTCTTTCAAATTTTAGATGCTAGTTGCCTTGTGCCACATGCCCTAGCGTATTTTGAGTTTTAAAAAGATCGCTTTTTTTCCAAATTTCCCACCGTGACGTTTTTGTTTGTTTTTTTTGTTTTTTTGGCACGCTATGGGAGCAAAATTTCACAATGCTATCCTTCATTCATGAATTATTCCAAACTTTTCCTGATTTTCTTCTCAATGTTCCTCACAAAAGTGTTTTGGATTTTTGAATTTCTGAGTTTTAAAGATTTTGGTTTGAAAATTTCAAATCCACCGTTGTACCTTATAGTGAAGCAAAACAATCAACTATCTGGAAAACTTACGCTTGTAGAACAAAACCAAATGAAATTTATCACTCTGGGGTAGTTGCAACATGTATATGCGGTACCGTTGACTTTTTAGTGTTTAACGGCATTTTGGAGTCATTTAGTTCACGTGTCTCAAACTAGCCTGTAACTTGAAAATGTCTGGCCATAGAGCAAAACGGACCAGATTTTTTTCTAGTGCAATATGTGGGGTACCTTTGACCTTTTTAGTGTATAATGTAATTTTGGGGTCATTTGGTGAACTTGTCTCAAAATGGCCTGTAATTCAAAGACGTCTGAGCACAGAGCAAAGTGGGTCAAAATTTGGGACTCAAGGTTACTAGTAGACCGTATAGAGGGGCACCTGTGACCGTATAGTGTTCAAGGCTGTTTCAGGACCATTCAGTGCACTTTCGCAGAAGTGCCTTATCTCAAAAAGGGATGGCCATAGAGCAAAATATAGTAGCATTTGGGACTTGGGGGTCGTACTGGACCATATAGCGGGTACCTGTGACCTGTAATTTGTAAAGGTCACTTTGGGGGAATTCTGTGCATTTGTCTCAAATTGGCCTTTAAGTCGAAAATGGATATCTGAAGAACACATGCATGAACACCAGAAAACATGCTAGTTGTATTACATTATGAGTTGAAATTTGGTACTCAAGGGTTGCTAGTATTCTACAGCAGTACCTTTGACCTTGTAGTGTTTTAGATCATTTTGGGATTATTCGGTTCACCTGTCTCAAAATGACCTGCAACTCAAAAAGAGTTGGGCGTAGAGGAAAACAGTGAAATATGGGATTCGATGGTACTAGTAAAATGTATATGTGTTACCTTTGAGCTTTTAGTGTTTGAGATCATTTGGGGGTCAGTCGGTGCGCTTTGGCTTGTCTCAAAGTGGCCCGTAACAATAAAATGCTGGTCGTAGAGCAAAATGAGATGATTTTGAGACTCATGGTTTCGTTTGAATTAGTACACTTTTACTAAATTAGTAAATGATCATTTATTTGGTGCTTCCATTTGTCATATAAGACAATGTACATACAAGTCCTTCTGACAAGCAAGGCCCATGGGCTTCTTGTTATTAAATTGAAGGCAGAGAGAATTTTGCTTAGTTTTTGACATAAGTAATGTATGCGTGCGTTCCAATTTAATTTGTCGTCTAAACATGTACCCGAAATACGGCATTTAGTATAACCTTTCAATAATAACTCCCCTTACTTTTAAGATGCCAAATTCATCAGTGATTTATTGTCAGTTAAATGTGCTAGTTACTTATAGTTACTTACTTAAACATAACAATAAGCATAATTTGCAAATCATTCCTCTTTGATGTTGTTTCAGTTCCTTCACTTTTGGTAAAGAGCATTTAAGAAAGAATTAAGCTCCTTACGTTTTGACGGGACACTAGCAGAAGCCTTCACTGTGTTGGCAAATTGTGTCACCACTGAAATGCTTGCGAAAAGCTCTTCTCTGTAACTCTGTGTGTTGGGATTATGACAATCGCAGAACTAGTACAATAGCAGAACTAGTACAATCGCAGAACTAGGACAATCGCAGAACTAGTACAGTTCTTTGGATGACGAGAATGTTTGCAGAGTTTTAAAATTTACTTTAAATTGAAAGTTTAAAATGTAACCTTATAATTAAATTTTAAATTTAATTCAAATTTGAATTTACGTTGTGACATATCTTCTACACTTTCAGCTTGAGACCCAGGCGCCTTGACGTTTTGCTTAGCCACTTAGAGAGATCTTTGTGTCTAACAGTCATGCAGCTGAGGTCACTAAACTTAATTTTGACTTTGTGGGCCAAGCTTATTTTGGTTAGACAAGGATCGAAGTAAAAGTAGTATGTACTAACACTCCTGGCATAAAGGTACCCCATATATGTTGTCATAATGTTCCTGAGTTCCAAATTTAAGTCTGTTTTGCTCTACGACCAGACTTTTTAGAGTTGCAGGCCATTTTGAGACAAGTGCCTGAGTGATCTCAAAATTACCTCGAACACTACAAGGTTCAAGGTACACCCTATATGTGCCATTGTTATCACTGATGTCGTAAATTTCCCTCCGGTTTGCTATATGGTGCGACCAGCAGATTTTGCGATACAGATTTGCGAAAACAGCAAATGCACCGAATGACCTCAAACTGTCTTTTTATAACTGTCAAAAGTACTCTATATAGCCAATATACACTAACATACTTACCTCTGATGCCCAGCTGGTTGTCCGTTTCACTCAATAATAAGCCATTTTAGATAACCCAGGTTGTCGAAAAAATGCAACGAGTGACCTCAGAATGACCTTAACACTTTACTGCCAGAAAGTCCCTCTATACATTATTTTCCTCCGAGACCTAAATTTTGGTCTGTTTCGCTCTATGGATAGCCTTTTTAGGAATACAATATTGTCGAAAATCGGAATGCATTGAATTACCTCAGAATGAACTTTCATGTTTTATGATCTAAAGTACTGTATGCATTAATATTAATCAGTGCATGGCTGTGGTAGAGCTATGCGAGTTGTGTTTCAAAATCATAGATAGGTCAGCAGCCGTAATTCAAGGTGAAGGGTGCATGAAGGAAAATAAAATAAGGAAATTAGAAAGCAGGATATGCAGGCTAATTCAAGATCGTCATACCAGGTTTGATACAAATGAGAAGAGGAATCACATGCGTTGCTGAAATTAAGCCTCTTTTTCTCTACTGGCAGCGGTTTTCGAGATACAAACTGACTTTCAATATTGGTGATGAAACTTGGCGATTGTAAAAGAAACAATTTCTGGAAGTTACATGTGTACTTTCTCTACCCAAGATGGTCGAAATTGAGCTTATTGTCGATCTACGAGCTGAGGTTTTTAAGTTACAGGGTGGAATTTAGATTGTTATATTTGGGCATAAAGCTTGGGCATTTACAACCAGTTCCCCAAGTTGCACATGTACCCTCCTTTCTTCCCCGGAGTCTAAATTGATATTATCTCGGCTCTACTGGCAGCAGTTTCCGAGATTAAATTCGCTTTTCAAAATTTCCATCTTTGGGCATGGAACTCATCGATTGAAAAACTTCCAGGACATGCATATGTACGGTATATCTAACATCGTGGGTCCACATGAGATCATCTTTGCTCTACTTCAATTTCTGAGATACATGCCGTTTTTCAAAATTACTATATTTGAGCCTGAAACTCGGCGACTGACGAAAGTTCCAGAAAATGCATATGTACTTTATTTTGAAATGTTTGAGCTTATTTTGGCTCTACCAGCTACGGTTTCACACATAGAGCAAGTTTGAGCTTTAATTAACCTAATTACTTCACTAATTAAGACAGAGTATCACCAGGATTATCAGTGGCTAACACCCCTGGGGTTTTACAACTTTATCAAGCTTTGATCACACTTTAAATATCCAATTTTGAGATATAGTGTTAACGTGGCCGTGTAGGGAATAGACAATACCATTTTATTGGAGTTCATATCCCTTTTGCATACTTTTTGTATATATAACAGTACACACTCACCTTTTTGTATATATGACACTCACCTGGCTTGTCACGAGACTTCCCCCCGGGGACTTCCCTATATCACACCAGAACTTGACACTAATCCGGGGGCATTGTTCGATACACCCACTATGGAGCCTATCGGATCACGGCGTATATGGCGCAACGTTCAAACGTTACAGAGGTAAACGCCTAAGGGAAGGGGATCGGGATAATACAGTACTTGTTACATGTGTTACTATTAAGCTTACAAATACATGCACCCGAGCATAAGACAAAACTCTGCAGCGATGCCTGTTCGCGCATGCGCTTCGGAGTGTAAAATGATTGTCACTTTGCTATCATTGTGCGCCCATAGTTTCGTGCAGGACAGCATCATGCGATCACCGTTGTTTTACAGACAACTATCGGGGATTGATAGATCATGGCTAAGACTCATGGCGTACCAAATGCTCAATCGTTTTAGTTCAGTGCACGAAACTGAAAATGACGCTAGCGTGATGCCCTAATGCGAGGTGTGTTAGCATGATGCTCTAGTGCATGTTGCTGCTCTAATGCAATGTTGCCCGTCGGCCTCGAGAAAACCCATACGCTAACAAGAAAAAATAATTATTAAAAAACATCATGTTGAAAGTCCTAAATGAGCCACTCTACTTAAAACTGTTGCCCCCTGAAAGCTTGAAAATTTGTTGCGTTCTTGCATTGTACATGTCCATGAACCTTGGTCCGATTCCGCATCGTTTCTGCAACAAACATGAAAAACGCAAGTGATCTCTGAGGAAAATCTAAATTCGAACTCGTTACCCATGTACATGATGTCCTTATATACGCACCACAGCTAAAATAGAGTTTATCACGTTTCGTTACTTGCTGAATTTAACAGTTGGCCTAAATGCCTATAACAAATTACATTATCAAAAGAGTATATCAGTTTAACTCTTTGTTGAAAATCTACATCAACTAGAGACGTCTGGCCGCATTTTCTTTATTGAAAGGCGACATACATGTACACCATGTAAGACTGGTGAGCGATAATGTAGTTGTGTGTGGTTTGGAGATGATATCCCGTGTCGTAGATAAGACCGAACTTAAACGGCACGCGTGCCTTGGACAAGTTGTCGTATGTCGATTTTAAGAAATAGGCGTGTGGGCTCACTTGACTTTTGTGTATCGCATTGTTGAAGTTGGCCACTAGTGCATGCAGTGGGCCAAGCAATAAAGGTTTAAATACGGGTAAACGGATGTGAAATAGGGAAAATGTAGGAAATAGGAAAGGGGGCATATCCCGAAGACACAAGAAAGGACTAGAGAAAGCCTCGAAACGAGTAGGTTCATGATAGGCCGAAGCTTTATAAAGTAACAATCTGATTGCCCAAAGGGGGGGTCACATGACCAAGGGTAGTTTGGCACCCATATAAAACTGATTGTTGTTATTCCAATTTTTGGCGTAAATTACTCCCTATTAAGCAATACCCATTGACCTAAAGTCTCAAACACTTCGCCGGCACAATCTGTGAGCGTTGATGTATGGATTTGATGATAATATTGCCACCCGATCCAACATTTTCCGTCAGTGGACCATTTGCGGAAAGGTAGCCTGGGCGCCAGTGCTCCACTGGGCTGTGATATATTACGGTATCACAGGATATCTTCCCACCAATGGAGTATTGAGGAATCTATATAACCCAAGATGCACGTATACACACCTCCAGAACAAGCTCGTCGACCAGCTCGTCTCTGTGGCGTAGTAGGATAGCACGTTGGCTCTCTGTGCTGCATCAGCATATGGCTTTTCCGTTAAGGAATTTTTTAGGAACACGGGTTCGAATCCCCCCAAAGTCACATTTTAACTAACTTTTGTATCATGCATATCACAGCCGCCAATGGGTCATTGGCGGGCGTGTATCCTGTGATACCGTGATATATCACAGCCCACTGAAGTACTGCCGCTCAGGGTACCTTTCCGCCGATGGTCCACTGGCGGAAAATGTTGGATCGGGTGCTATTGCAACTGTCCGCCGTCTGGCAGAAGTTCCAGCGGTCACATGTGTAAAGATATCGGTGTAGCCTGCGATGTGCAGCAGGTGCAGTTTAGGTTGAAGGGTATCCTCTGCTAGGTGCAATCGTCTCGTCTTTCTGCTACATGAGATCAATACCTGGCAGCAATTTTGGAGAAAGTTATGCGTACACATCGCAGGTCGTCACGGCCGCATGAACACGGTTGCCCGGTGGCAATGTCAACATCGAGCACATTCATGCATCTATGCCGCCATTACAATACAGCTCTGCCATTGTGCCAGTCATAAGATTACAGTCTGGCAATAACCAAAAGTTCCAAATGTAAGTTACGCTAGTATGTAAAACCTCTCTATAAAAAATACGACCGTCGAAAGAGTTGAAAGTGTTTGGAAAGCAAGCATACACTCAGGTCAAGACTGAACGTAATAGACGCGAAGAGATAAGTGCGATGGTAAGTGTGATGACGAAACCTTGTACAGTACTTTTTATGTTTTGCTATATTCGATGCCATGTAAATGTATTCGGACAAATTGTTATTTGTAAAAATGAAGGAATTTTGACAGTATAATATTTATTTACAAAATTCCCTACAGCGGAAATAAGACCACCCTAGAAATAAAACCACTTAAAGATCTAGCAATGGTTACCAATCACCACTACTTTATGCTGTTTCAGTATAAAGACTACCACATACAATGAAACTTGTATATAAAGACCACCCTAGGGACCAACAAAATGTGGTTCTTGTACACAAGTGGTCTTTATATGCAGGTTCAATGGCATGAAAAGTATACACCTGGGAACCTGTAAAATGTGGTCTTCATAAGCATGTGGTCTTTATATACAGGTGATCTTTAGAGCAGGTTTGACTGTAATTAATTCAATCTTCAAATGCATTTAGTTCACCATCCCGTTGTCAGATCCCTTGTTTTTGGCCAGGAATGGTCAAACTGATAACGTAAGACATTATCCACATACACATATTTATTTTATGACGATAATGCTGTTCTCAGAAAATGAAACGAGGTTGAGCAACCGACCAGAGAAATTTCGCGAGGCATGACCATCATCATGGATACCTCAGGGGCGTGGCCCATTGCGGACGTTCCGCATGAGTGGCCCCGTTCTAGCGTTCAAGATGACGTGGATTATGTCTTACACGGTCGACTGAACGATCTGCCTCCCCCGCGGCGAAAAGTAGTCCGGATATTTCTTAGTTCTACGTTTACAGGTCAATATTGGTATTTGGTATAATCATGCGCACAACTTATGAGTCCACGACAATTGTACATCATTGATTTTATGCACTGCCAGATAAAAAGTGGTATATGATTTGGAAACTAGGCACCCGAGTAGGAAAGTGACACTGTCAAACATGCAAGACATGCGTTACATTGTGTGGTGTGAAAACACACTAATCTTTGGAAACTTTAACAGTGTATCGTTTCTCGCGGGGTTGTCCCGTCTTGCCCGCCTCATCATTTACGATTACCACTATCGAATCAATATTTTGTTGTGAAATGTCATGATCTCATAATATTGAAGGAAATTTGAAACTATGTTGATGTCACTTCTTCCACTCCAAAATTATAGTACCCTTTTCCAACTTCTTGAGTTAAACTCTTCTTAAACTGCCGTTTGTAGTTACAACTTTAGAGATTTTGAAAGAGGTGCAGAGATTTAAGTAATTCGCATTTTATAAAGGAATTAATGTATTTGTTTTCAGTTCACAAGAAGCTTATTAAATATTAACACATTATGTTGATAGGCAACATCTTTTTCGTTTTTTTCGACAGATTTAAATATATATTAGATATTAGTTTAATTATTATTTGTATCTTTCATCATATCATTTTATTCATATCAGAAAAAACATAATCTATTATAATTAAATATCAGTGAATATTAACCTTTTTAACCCGCAACCCAGCTCTTCGCCCAATCACATCCTTTTAGTGTCAAGTATCTATTATTATTTTATTTAAACGTCAATACACTTCGTCTTAATTCGAGATTTGATTGACTTTCTCTCATTTATTGTCGATTTTTTTTGCTCTAAGCGAAGAGGAATTATTCTCTGTTTATTTAACACTGTCATGTGTCCTATTAATTTTAATCTTTATTTACATAGCAATTTTCGCATTATATACATGCTGTAACTTCATTTCAATTGATTCATGTTTTTGAAATTCTCTCCAGAATTTGGAATTTCTAAAAGCAAAAAAAAAAAAAAAAAAAAAATAAGAAGAAGAAGAAGAAAAGAAAGAAATCATTGATCCTCGTTATGTTTCGTTGCAGATATGACGGTAGAAAGAAACACCCTAATCAAACGGGTTTATCCGAACCTCAGGAAAATTTGTCGTGTGAAGTATGGACTTGAGTTCCAGGTAAGATCAATTACATATTAAATCATATTGAGCGATCGTGTGACAACTTCCCTAACTGTACGATGCATCTCCGATTTTTCCAATTTTCAACAACCTCGTGTACACATGTATCTCGAAAAAAGGTTGGTCGTAAAGCAAAAGTTACCAAAATTTGGACCTCGTAGTTAAGTATTTAGTATACACATGGTGCTTCTGGCTGTTAAGTGTCCAAGATCTGTCTGAGGTCATCTGGTGCAATTCCGATTTTTCCGATTTTCAACAACATTGTTTCTCGAAGGAGGCTAGTTCGTAGAATGAAACAGTCCAAAATTTAACCTTCGGGGATGAGGGCGGGGGTAGTACTTAGTGTATAGAGGGCACTTTTGATATTTTAATGCGCAAGGTCCGTCTTAGATCATTCGATGCGTTTCCCCATTTTCGACAGCCTTGTATCTTGAAAACGGCTGTAGAGCCAAACGGACCAAATTTAGACCTAGTGGGTACATACATGTAGCGCATAAAAGTTTCAGTACATTAAGTGTTCAATGTCAGTCTGAGGTCATTCGGTGTATTTCCGATGTTGGACAGGATTACATAGTGACCCCATCTTCTTAGCCAGTAGCTATCTGGCTGTTGAGAATAAATCTAACTTGTTCCTATTTGGCAAGTGACTAAGCGGAACGTCAAGATCCCTGGGCATTTTTCCTAAGTCAGAAGCAGTTGTTTTATATAGGGTGTTTAGTGTGAATTTGGTGTGATTGTTCTTAGAACGCTTCTGTAGTTTGAGATTACACATGAGATTTAGATATCCCGTTTACCAGCTTGTTGTCATACTGCAAGTGATGTGAAGACATGGATTATGTTAAATAAACGTGTGTTAAACCGTCCCCAGGTTGTGGACATGCGGTGGGGAGTACGGGACGAAGCTTTTGACGACCACAGTGGTAGCGACCTCTGTATGCGGGAATTACGGATATGCCAGGAAGTTTCTCTGGGACCCACGTTTGTGGTAATTTATATGACTCATTTATTCGGCTGTGGTGCTTTTGTATGCACGGGCAAGGCAGCTTCGTGCTGCCCGGCTACCGTTAAAGGCTTCATGGGGATACCCAGTCCAAACTTTCCCTTCAGTACGGCAATGTTTGTTTTTTTTCAGCAATCGACCACGGTATACAGTGGCACAATATTTTCCGTCAGTGAAGCAATAATTTTTAAAAGGGTGTGGGTCTAACCCAACCATGCCAACATCCATAGGTTAACACCACCAGAACAACCGCTGCTGTCAGCCGTCCCCTACAGACATAATACTGCGTAGGCTAGCGTGCCTTTTCCGTTGAAGCATGGCTTCAAATGCCACTTAAGAACACTTTTAACAAATTTCTGTTCCTTATTGCTTCATTGCCGAAAATATATGCCACGGGCCCAAGGTATGTCGCAGCCCAATGGAGCAATGGGAGCCAAGGGCCCATCCCTCCAGTGCCGCATGAACGGAAAAGTTGGATCAGCTGGAGAAAGTTGGAGAAAAATAAAGGAGGCACTTCAAAACGCTCTCTACCCCAACCGATTTCGATATTATCCATTTAAAAAAACACCACAGACTACTCCAGTATATATTCAACATTGGTGTCTTTTCGATCAGATTGATATATAATGTTTGAATATTACATTTGATTATTACATTTATTACATTTAATGTTTACATAATGCTTTAATGTTACATTTCTTGGCACTCTACATGGCTTAAGGACAATGCTTCTTGGAAACCCATATGGGAAAAGCTTTTACTACAGCTAGAGAACACTAATATGAACGTGCCTATCAAATTTTGAGAATGTGATGTGACCTCTAATCTTGAATGACATTAAAAGCAAAATCAAGATCGTGCAAATATAATTTAAGTACTATAACTCAGGAATGGTGCTTCAGAAAGCTTAGGTAGTGCAAAATATTAACAGGTAATGTTAGTAAGTATATGGTTATGAGATTTACAAATGTGATCTCTTTACCTTACATAACTTTAGTAAATAGAAAAGCGTATAACTTTAAAACACTGCAATTATTTCCAAAATATTCAATGATATTATACGCTGACAAATAAACTTAAGCTAACAAGCAGGTTAAAGTCTCTGTACCGCTGGTTTACTATTCGAGACAAATTGTAGTATTAAAAGCGGGTTTTAAAATAATAATAATTTATTATAATGATTTTCTACTAACGGCATTTTCCAACTGCGAAATGAATTTCTGATATTGAAAAATCGTTCGCATGTTACACCACTTTTTAATGTAATCTACAATTTAGAGCATCGGTAAAAATTCAGAGGACTGATCTTTAATTTCCGTTATTGAATATTTATGCGTTAATATTAGAAATATATTGGCTGAACTCGACAAATATAGTTACTGCATATATAAATTAGACTGGCGTTCTATATTGACACCCGTGCTTTTGAGGTTGATTTTCAAATATCGTAAACTGTCGGTTAGAACATTGTAAAACAGAGCTGGTGTATCATATTATTTCAATGTTACAATGTTTCAACGTGTCCATAGATTTCTTAACCTATAGCATTACTGTGGAGTTCACAGATACCAATAACAGGTTATTTTCATGATCTCGTAGGCATTGCGTCCCCCTGTACTTTGAAATGTATTGAATCACGCAGATACAGATCTTAAGAAGGCCCTGAACTCCGGAGGGTATAAAGATCTAGTACATAGAGGTGCAGAAATACCCTGTGAAATAGGCACAGGAAAACTTATCTTAGCGACTTTGGTCTTTTGGCGTTTTCTTTCTGTTTTGTTTTCTCTTAGTCTTAGAGTGTTTTACATGTGTTTTCATTATTTCTCTTGCAGAATTTACTGGGTCAGCGCTATGGTAGCAGGCCGCTGCCTTCTGTAATATCCGAAGATCATATGGACGCTTTAGTCACTTCCTTTAACAACAACCGGCACCTGTTTGACGAGGAAGAAGCCAACCTTTTATGGAAATGGTATAAGAAAGACGAAAATGCCGTAACCCCGCAGTACATTCTACAGCCCATCAGTGCCATGGCCGAACGTGAAAATCGACCCGACTCCTATCAAATGTGGTCCAAGGTTTCCCGGACTCTGCAAGCCGTTGTACGAAGATGTGCCATGCTGGCTGTAGAGAATGGTCTGATGACGTCAGAGATGGCTAGAACATTCCATAGATCCGGTGAGTGTGGGTTTTGTTTTCGTCAAAATTGTTCATACTAATATAAATTTGAAAACAATAATTAAATTTGATTCATGACAGCTATCTTGATAATTCTAAGAAAAAGTCACTTTGCATCCATGTATCCAAGTATCCAAGTAAGCGTGAAGTACAACGGAATTAATTTTATGATAAATATTTGTTGGGTAATCCCTGCTTTAAGCACGGTAAGAGGATTGCCTTTGACACATATTTATTACGTGCATCACAAAATTCATAGAGGAAAAAAAGATCGCAGATGTGATATACTGTTTACTACGTTTCATTATAGTGACCGAGGAAGAAATCGACCGGGGTTTGATACAAGACAGCAACCCAAACGCCCATTGCCTGTGCTTCACCAGAACTCTACACGATATCAACCTGATGCACAACAAAGCCTGGCGGTTTATTGATCAAACTGACCAGAAGGCCATTGATGAGGAATCCCAACTTCTGCTCGAAGAAACGAAAGACAGGATTCTGTCATATCTTGACCACTCCAACCTTTTCCATTTCGACGTGCCTTGGAGTGATGACGGTGGAGTAAGTGAGCTGGATCACTCGCAGTACCTCTCTGATTTCTGCAACACTTTTCAAGAAGCTGTCATGAAGTTGATTGAAAGGGGTGTACAGTCTGAGCAGGGGGCTTCCAGTGATGCACTGTACAATGAAGTTCTGGAGCATGCGCATCAGTGCGTCGCCAAATGTGAACAGTTCCACGGGCGAGATGATATCCTGTCGTCTGTCCGTCATTATCTGACGTCAGCAACTAATAAACCGCTTGTCGTTCATGGGGGTTCTGGTTGCGGAAAGACTTCCATATTAGCTATGGCAGCCCGAGAGGTACTCCTAATGCTATGTATATCGTTATAGCAGTTCCTAAAAAATACAACTATATTAAATATTACCGCTAGAAACGATCATCAATAATTTCTTATTTATTTTAGCTCTGTTAAGGGATGATGTGCACCAGTGGGTGCCCACGTGGTTGATCTTGTTCAGTGGGGCCAATTTTGGTCCAATGGCGCCGTGTATATAGGAAAGTAGTGTAACTACACAATGCTGTTCAAAACATATAACTATAACGTATTGGTTTTAATAACATATGGGGGTCTAAAGGCTTTAATCATATTAGACGATGTGAGGCTTAGTATTTATTTGTTGTCTAATATTCATAAAATATTATTCAGAACATCGCGATCCTCCTGAAAGGAAACGGTAATATTTTTGAGTTTAGAAGATTTTGGCATTCCCATAACGTATATGGTAAAAATGTTTAAAAGGCAAAAAGAGCGTTCGGATATGGATGAGCTACCGTTTCCTCTCAAAGTGTCTCAGTAATTTCACCCGTGTAGTTTTGATGCTGTCATACAAGTTAATGCGATTATTGCAATTACTATTGGTAAGCGTCAGGCCCAAATAGTAACCTCCTGCCGTGATAAATGATGTATCAGCTTTCCAAATGACATGGGCTGAAATATGACAACCGTGTTATATTTAACCCGAACATAACTCCACCGAGTAACACCTGCCTTTAGATTAGAAGCCAAGATATGCAGCCAGTATATGACGTATGTCCTTATATTACTTAAAGACTATGAAATACCATATCACTAACACAATACCGTTGTCTTTGCTGTTATGGGACAAAGTGAAGTACATATAAGAAACCCATGTTCTATAGTCATACAGTCTAAATGTCTAAGCTCCCATATGATTAAACTTTATTTTAGTGGCTTTTGAATGAAAACTATGTAATCAGATTGAACTTGACGCCTGGGGTTGCTGATTTCTTGTTTACGATTTTTTAGGTAATACAGTGCATGGGAGACAGCAAAGATTTAGTTGTGATGTTACGGTTCCTTGGCACAACTCCAGACTCATCAACGGTGCGTACAACACTTCGCAGCTTATGCAAACAGCTCATTCGCACCAACAACCTTCACATGGAAGAAGAGGACCTTCCTATTGATTTCAAGTCTCTGAGAGACACGTTCCTTGATCTCATAAAAAAGCTACCAGAAAACAGACATGCTTTAATAATATTGGATTCTTTGGATCAGCTCTCACCTTCTGACAATGCGCTTGATCTGACTTGGTTGCCAAAGGATCTTCCGACCAACGTGAAATTCATAGTCTCCACTCTTTCCGACGAATTCGGTCTAGTGGAGAAAATCAAACTGTTGGGTTTACCTGAGGACCATTTTGCTGAAGTCAAGACTTTAGATAGTTCTGTTAGTCACGAGATTGTTGACAACTGGCTACGACGAAAGGGGAGAAAACTGACAAAGCAGCAGAGAGAGGTGCTGAATAAAGCTCTCGCTCAAGAAGTCACGCCACTTTACCTGAAGGTCATCTTTGACCAGATTTCTTCCTGGAAATCCTATGAGTTGGACCTCCCACAAATACCAAACACAGTCCGTAGTTGCCTGGAACAACTTTATCAGAATATAGAAAAGAAGCATGGACGCATTCTCGTGGCTAGAGCTCTGGGATATTTAGCTCTAGCCAAGAATGGCCTGACAGAAGTCGAGCTGGAGGACCTACTTTCACTCGATGACACGGTGTTGAGTGATGTGTTTGAGTTCCACGTCCCTCCGGTTCGAAGACTTCCTTCTATCCTATGGGCCAGAATCCGACATGATCTTGAGGAGTACATTGTGGAGCGTGAGGCAGACGCCGCCAAGGTCATCGCTTGGTATCACAGACAGTTCAAAGAGGCCTCAAATGAAAGGTACCACCCTTGCACAGAAAAGGCGCAAGCGCACGCTTGCGGCTATCCGATTGTAAACGAGAAAGGAGATGAAAGGCGGATGAACTTTCCGGATCGTGGTGAAATTATACGAATTTTCTATGAATACTTCTTCGGAACCTGGGCTGGCGGGATGGAGAAGCCTTTTCATTACACAGAGGGGCAACAAAAGAAATTGGGTTTGACTAATCCTGAAGCCTCGGCAGACAGGCATGTCAGTGAGCAGCCAGTTGTATTCAGTCCGGACAACAGATGTATGGATGTTACCAACATTCGCTTTAACCTGCGCAAATTTAGTCAGCTGCCCCACATCTTAATGACAGCGGAAAATGGTCGTGTGAATATTGGCCAAGGAAGACCAGTGGCATCCGAGTGTCAAATCAGTCCAACCATGATCACCGTGCTGAAAGACCTCATATTCAATCTGGAATTTGTTACTGGCTGGATTGCGACAACACCATGGGATGACATAGTTAAGGTGATTAACCTGATAATGAATGATTACAGTGTCATCACTATGAAGGGGGAAGGCGCAACATTGCAAAATGAACTCAGTTTATGGAAACAGACCTTGCTATTGAGCTACACCACCTTGTATAGAAATCCAGCCATGTGTGGCTCGGCATTTGCCGGAAGGATGTTAATGTACTGGGGTCATCTAGGGTGGAACCAAGACATGCTGAGCCAGGCTGATAAGGAAGGACTCCGCCTGTGTGCTCTGGCAGCTCCCCATCACCAGTTGGAGACACCTGGGGGTGAGCTAGCCTACATCATCAACAACCACGTGGGACCTGTAAATGATGCTTCCTGGGGCGACGATGCAGATGACAGTTGCTACCACATTTCTCTGTCGAGAAAGGTTGTCATCGTTGACTGGCGCGAACTCTCAGTCATAGTTGACACACGTCCTAGAGGCATGCCTCACCAAGATGTCTTCTACAGGATGCTCTTCCACGGGGACTGCGTGTGGGTTAGTACTCAGCCGTCTCCAATTCTCTACTGCTTCGAGAAAAAGACAGGGGAGGTGCTGCATGTAATAGACCTACGAGACCATGGGGCCTGCAGTGATTATAATATCACAAGCCTCGAAAAGGTGGAGTGGAAATTCCCAGTGGAGTCGTTTCTGCTGACTTGGTCCAAGGGAGGAACGAAGGTGTTTAGCGTGGATCTCACGTCCGTCCGGGTGACGTCATTCTCCCTCGATATGAAGGCTGATTTAGTACTAACCCTGGGGGAGGACGTCATTGTTATCACAGAACCAACTGTACATCAGATAGGCCGTGTGGATGCTTTTCTTCTGCATAGCTCTTCAGACCATTCGAGGATGGGGATCAAACGAATCTTTGGTGCCAGGCTCCCTCCGTACGGCAAAGTAACAGCACATGCCGTGATACCGGGTACAAGGTCTTTCTTCTTGGCATTTGAAAGGGGAGACATTCTACATGTAGCACCCTGGGAAATGTCGTGGATCGTGCGTATGGGAATGCCTACGATCAAGCCCAGCAAGACCAGAAAGGACTACTACATTTATGATCACATGAGGGAGTACACGCGCCACATTTACGAGATTCGCAGGGACACAGAGAACTCAGTTTCTGTCAAAAACAGTGAATCCCGACCGGTTACTCAGACGAGCACAGATTACTCATCCGATATCGAGCGCAATAGTTCTGAAGGCGATGACACGGGTCTTGATATGGCGTCTGTGCTATTGCTGGACGGCCCAACCTATGCCTTCAAACTCGATGAGCCTGTAACCAGCATATCTGTGGCCAACGAGGAGGATTTGCGCTCTGTTGTAACAATTTGTCTGGAGAGCAGCATGAAATGTTACACTGTGGAAAATACAAGAATTGCCGAGCAGCCAGTACTGGAGGTGAGGAAGACCCATTACAAAGAAGCAGTCATCTCTCAAGACTGGCAGTATTTGATGTGTCATGGGCATGGAAGTGGCCAACTTGATATATACAGGTAATAGAGACTGGTTATTGTTTTTATATCATTAACAAAAAGCAAAAACTGAAAAAGTCTTCAACAACCAACCTCATCCTTGTTCAAATCGGCTACTTTTAAAGTCAGTAGAGGAATGGGCAATGACGCGATATATTTTGACAAACATCGAACGCGTGGTAGTAAAAGTTTAAATTTAGGAGGTCTCCTCATAATTGACTGCCAATTAGGGATGTGTAGTGAGATACCCAGTGGAATGCTTAGGGGGATATTTACAAGAAGAACACGCTGCATTTAAAAACGATATTGCGGTATCATATGTACTATATGGGAGGTATTTCTAATTCATTGCCGTACAATCTACTCTTCATAGCATTGCTAAATTATTGTTCATATGGCTCATTACTGTTCTACAGATTCGACACATCACGTCGACAGGTTGCTCCCTTGAAAAGCCTGGATGCACACACAGAAGAAATAACAACGGTCCTTACAACGGAAGACGGTAATAACATTTCCTTTAGAATCATTCATCTTCACATGAAAACTGGGATTCCATATCTTCGCACACAAATCACAGTTGAGTTATTGTCAAAATAATGCAACATATGGATCTCGGGGAAAGAGTACTAATTAATTTACGTAGAACGGAAGATTTAGTTCAATTAAATCAGTGCCTAATTATCCGGAAATTAAGATGAAATTTAATCATGCTGATATCAGGTACCGGTTTCCTAAAAACTCTTGGGTTCACTAGTTGTCTTAAGTTGGTATTTTCTTCTCTACCAGATTTCCTATTTTACACCGTCTGTTGGTATTTTCTTCCCTACCAGATTTCCTGTTTTATATCCGTCTGTTGGTATTTTCTTCCCTACCAGATTTCCTATTTTACA
>JAAUYG010267619.1_pt1 | contig 17490 bp, 20 predicted proteins | sample 7278091 | NCBI WGS metagenome assembly JAAUYG01 (sample SAMN14350201, study PRJNA611818) | marine sediment metagenome | isolation source: surface marine sediment (0.6m) | place: French Polynesia: Moorea | collected 2018-08
AGCATTTGTGGCAAGAGCTGAGAGCTTCAGGTGAATCTAATGTGTCCTATCGAATATTGCAAGACGATGCAAAGTGGTTTGTGCAGTTACAAATGCGAGACAGATTACAGAGGCATTGAGGTGTCCTCTCTGGGTGTTTGTCAATAGTTCTACATCGGATTCACGTACGCACAAGAGGAGATTTATTGACGACATGAAAAAGTAACTCTGGAATATCAAGGTGGCATCTTTTTCTCCTACATTGGAGACATTGATTCTGCTCTCGTTGAAGAAAATGCTCCCATTCGAAAACAAACAAAAGACGAGCATCAAAACACTCAAAATTGTTATTGATCATGTCTGTCGAAGCTTTAGATTTGCTAACATTTGAGACAAGTTTGTTCACCGGGGAACTCAAGCAAAAAGACAATTTTGAATCTTTTGTGCTTTCGTAAAAACAAACATTTTTTCGTGTAAAAGTGCGGTCTGTTTGTTGTGACCAGAAGGTTATGGTTTTTGCTCTTTGTGTCCACTAATCGGTGGAATTTAGACGAAGCCCACTTCGTTCAAGACATGTGGTGTGAACACAACAAATTTCTGCAGACATCCAGTCACATCTAATCTCTCTTAAATGTTTTCTCCTGCCGAAATTGGCTTTCATTCACTTACACTAACAGGTAGTAGAGTAACGATTCTGTGGGAACCCATACATGTGACTTGTCTGCAGTCTGAGAATGTGTTTTACAAGCCAAAGACACAAAGATGACGAGCATTTTTGTCGCAGTAAGTGCTGCTGAAATTAAACCGAGTTTTGAGGCCCTCTGAATTTTCTATCTCCATGGATAGGCGTGATGTATTTTGATCAAAGATGGTCGAATGCCGTTCTGCTCTCCCAATGCCGTACACAATTCCGTTTTGAACCGTGTTGTGTATTGGAACTTTTTGGCAAAGCAAGCTTTTTTCTGTGTTATCAACGTACGTAAGTCGAACATTCATCGCCTGTGTCCATATTCACTCAGTAGTAGGCCCTGATATCGAAAGCAGCTTTCCCTGCACCACTTTCAGACACTTAGCTCACGCTTGCACATTTGTCAGCAACTGATATTAGAAACAAGAAAGCTTGATGTGATTTGGCTGTGAAGTGGAGGCGTTTCTTTTATCAAATCCTCTCCATGTATTCAAAAGAGGAAATGACATCTTAGAGGGAAAAAGAATCTTTGCTGCCTGGCAAATTCCAGCACGGTAAGATTTCATTCTCACAATTGTTCTTAGTCTCAAAGGTGAAGGTAAGGCAATATGTTTTTGTGAATCTTGTTGAAAGAGATTCCAATGGAAGCGCCAGCTTGCGGGATACATCTATACAATGTGACAGGACTTTCTTCACAATTGTATTGAATAAACACAAGTCTTTGTTTGGTGTTGTGTAAAAAAGGCATTGAAAGTTTTGTTGAAAGGACCGGATGCCTCAACAGTATTACAATGGCGTGACATTTTCAGTTTTGGAGGTTCTGCCCACACGTGTTTTTCTTCCAAAAACCAGCAGAAAAACACGTATGTACGGGATTTCAGCGTTACGTATGGGCTCAGAAATGGCGAAATTCACGACAGCATAAAAACAAAACAAAACGAAACAAATCAGAAGAGCTGCATACGCCCTCAGTTTGCCCGAAGCACATCAAATTGTGCGGCTGAATATATTGACACCTGATGAAAGCGCAGCATCATACGTATTTTGTTGTTAAACTTTTTACCAACGGAAAGGTAATACTCATTGCGCTTGCACAAATATTATTCTGTACTCCAGTGTTACCGGAATCATCGGAAGTCACTAAAGTGCACTGGGTTTGTTGCGCAAACGCTGTGCTTCTTTACGCCCTGGGTTTCTAAATCCGGACATACTGAGACTTCATTGGACCTTTCTGACTGTTTCCGCCAGGCAGAATCCAGAGAAAGTTAAGGATCCCTGAGTTGGGATGAGTCAGGTGCGTCTTCCTACCATTTCACGTGAACTCTTAGAAGGCCAGATCTTTCGAGAATAAAGTTATCAGATCTAGTTGGAATGATCCAGTGAAACATTTTCAAGAGCAGTAAAAGTCGACTGCAATGAAAGATTGCCTAAGGCAGTTCAGGTTCAGGTACCTTCAAGCAGAAGCCAACAGAATGGATTCAGTAAACTTGGGAAAAGTGAAAAAATTCCAATAGTTGGTGGAACAGAAAAAAATAAGGGTTTCTGTGTTCCCAACAAAATGAAAAAGCAATACAGATCCCCTTTTGAGATGATTGAGCTTTTATCTTTTCAAAACGGATGCGAAGTTTCTGTCTGCACTGGTTTGACATCGGCAATCGTGTTCGGCCAGTTTTTCCCCTTTGAAGGAAAATGATCATCCCTGCAAAGCCTTCATAAGCCTTGGTGATATTCAGGTGCATTCGACTCCGAATGTTTCCCAGGCGTCTCTCAAAACATTTTTCAAAGAGGAAGACATCAGAACGGAGGGAGGAGAGTGATACCCTTGAATGTGTAACTGAGCAGAATATTGCGCACCGAAGAAGCAAAGGATCTGAAAAAAAGTTATGTCATTCCATACAATTGTAAAAGAAACATGGAATCATAGAATCTTGTTTTCAAGAAAGAACTGCTTTCTTGGCACTGCACTTACAAATTTGTCTGTATGAAGGCTTTGTTGAGGGTTCGTTCTCTGGTAAGAATGGCCTTTCATAACTGAAGTGGTACACATCCACAAAACAAACGAACAAAACCGCAGGAAAATGACATCTGTCTCAGTTTCTGAAACTGGAAACAGAAACACACAAAGGGAAACAGAAGGGCAGCTGACCAAATCCAAACGACTCAGGAAAAAGCAATCATGGCTCGCTGGATTCTTTTTGCTGCTTTGCAGTTTTGTTTGTGGCTGAAATGACCTTTATATACTTTGTCTGCTCGAAGAGCGAAGATGATTTCGTGATGCGTTATCCTGTTCTGTCCAGCTTCAATTATCAATGAATCAACACTTCTTTCTGGATCAAAAAGAGATGCGATAAGATTGGGCATATTTTCTTCAGTCTTTCACCATGCATAATGAAACATTTCCACAACATTGACAAGAACAGGGTGTGCGGGCATTATTTCATCCGATGCTGCCAAATATCACAGAGTTTTTATTCGACTCTTCGGTGAGACTCTGTCGCCACCAGAAGGTCACTTTATCTCGGCAGTTATGATCATGGGAGACAGCTCCGATCATCCCTTCCGGCGAAGCCTTCATCAAACCAGATTGTAGAGCTCTGTGTTCCGCAATGGAACCGGGGTATCCCAAGGCACAAAATACAATTGTTTCGGAATGTCACAGGTCATAAAAGCCTTTGCCTTTTCCATTTGTCATCAGTGACTCCAATATTAACAGTTGATTCTTGATAGCCCGTTTTTCTGTCGCTTAAGAGCCAAATGGGTTCGTGTCAAACAGATTCCTTTCTTTCCTCTCAGTCATTTTCAGAGGCCTGTTTTTAAGGAGGTTGCTCTCATTTTGGTTCATTTTGGTATCAAGAACGAAAAATGTGTTGTGAAAATAAGAATGTGGAAGGAAAATGTGCAACCGTGAACTAATAGGAAGGACCATCGATAGCATCATTGTCATCGGAAATAAGACTATTGATGTTTTTAGTCTGCAGAAGTGCAACATCCAAAGCACCAGAGCGAATTCTCTGTCAATAAGTGCACAAAACTTTATTCTTTCTTTGCGTTCCACCAAGTGAACTTTCGCAGGCATTTAGTTTATAGAACAGTTGGTGGCAACCAGTGCGCAGTAACAGTGGTGGAAGAATCATCTCAAGATTTGTTGCCTGAAGCGGGAAGATTTCGGGTCAAATTGTCAGACTTTCAGATCTGGTTGATTAGCAGTCCAGGATGTGACTGCCTTTCAGGGAGCCACGCAATGTTGTGATTCAGGGAACATAGCTGGCCTCCCACACCAGCCTCCTCTGCAGCAGGCATGACACCCTGTAAGAGACAACTAATTTGACCTGTCAGATGACACTCCTTCAATGGGCCTTGTTAGGCAAAAGGAAGGTGCAGTGTACGCTGATTAACTCACTCAGGAATGAGAGAGTGTGTCTTGAGGATACTGTTATTCGAATTCGCCATCAGGTTCTTGAAACATGCCAGTGAAGGTTTCCGTGTCAAGTTCTCAGACCCAGACTGAGTACGCGGTGCAAAACTGCTGGGAATTATCGAATTCCTTCGGTTAGAGGGAAGGGGAAAATGAGTCTCTGTCTCTGGTTGCTTTGTTCTCAGTTGTTATTTGCTTCTGTTGATCGAGCTTCTCCACACCAATGCGCGAGCAAGAGAATTGCCAAAGAAAATGCAGTCTCAATTGTGTTTATTCGTATCTGATGGTTCCTGCATGTGAAAGGAATCTTCGATTTTTTGTAGGATTCTTCACCAGTTGTGTTTGGATAGAGATGTTCATTTTGTTGTTTATAGCTATCACAAAACATGCACCAAAAGCAAGAAATTTTATGAATCGCATCAAAGCGAGCACAAACCGTTGGCGCTTTTTTAAACAATGAAAAAAGAAGAGATTTTCTCCGCTGACATGGTCCAGAGCCTGTTCTGTCTTTCCATGACAGGAGTCACTTGTCTAAATTGAACTGAATGAGCAATAATGAGATTAAAACCTAGGTTCTGAACAAAATGTGTTTTCTTGCTTCTTCAAGGGCCACTTGGCCTTCGTTCGGAACCAAACGAGATCATCAACCTTGGCAGTGCACAGATGTAAAATGAAACTTGTTTCGCTGTACCTGAAGGCCCCTCGAAGCTGGCGAGCAGAAACAGCAAATCAAGATTCTCCAAAGAATCTCCAAAGTACAAAATGCACTGAGGCTCTGTTTCAAAATTTAATCGAGGCATCACAAAGTGCGTGCAACAAACATCAGAAAAGTGTCAGTGCAGTCAGAACCTGAGGCGCTTTCATGTAATTATTTTTCCAATAAGCTGATAATAAGATTTGCACCAAAGGCCTTGTGGCATGCTACAATCTCACATAATCATCTGAACAGTCTCCCTGCAGGAATACCCAATACATTTCCACGACACCTGTCTCTGCATTCGTTTTAACTTCGACAAAAATTTTCTTTCTGCTTCATACTTCTCTGATTAGATCTAGTGTTTGTGTGCGTGCGTGTGCAGCTGTATGAAGAGATATAGAGATACAACTTGAGCCTGATGAAGCCTGTTTTTCTTACCTTTGTGGGTCCCATTACACCAAAGAGACGACATGACCGTGGTGTCGGTGGACAGGCTCACACACATCCGTCGTTCTTTGCACCTGTGTGGCATTCAATCTCACACTGTCTCGAGGGCCTTTAGGCCCGAGAAAACAGGGGAGTTTTCAAAGAACAGCAAGGTAACCTTGGTAGAAGGTAATCTTCCCCCAATGCCTTCTACTGTGTAAATCTCTCTCTCTCCCCGCACCCATGCACACTGGCCCCAAAAGGAACATTTGCACACCAACAGACATCTTCAGAAATTACAGCGTTTGCACTTTTTTCAATTCAACTCCTTCACGAAATCCTGAAATTAAAGATTGTGATTCTTTGTTGTTGTTTCCGTTTTCTTTCTTTTTCTTTTTTCCCGAGTTTTGGGACAAAAGAACTCAACTTATGTTTTTTTGAGAAAGAATCAACTTGATTCTGAGTGGTTGGAGTGGATGTGTGTAAGCAAAGAAAGACGACTGGGCGTCTCTGAAGTGCGTTAGGGATGCGACCGAGAAACAGGTGTTGTTTTACTTTCCTGGATTTCATACTCTTGGGTGTTCAGTTTTGGTCCGAGTTGATGAAACTTGCTTTCAGAACACAGACACACAGACACACACACACACACACCTACACACACAAACTGTTGGCGGCAAGAATCTGTGTCTTTGGATTGACATTTGTTTGTTGTTTCCAGCTGCCACCTGACGCCTTGACGTGAATGAGCCCTGCGAGTAACCACCTGTTGTATGAGCACAAGGTGGTACCTCAGTCCGTTGGCGTCGTCGAAATTGGCTTCTGCAGGCTAAGTTCCATAATGGATCACCTTGCAGGGTCGGTGATATGTGGGCAGCACCTTGCAAATGGATTTTAGAACTCATTTCAGAACAAAGGTAAATTTTCGAGGGGGCGTTCATGCAAGGTGGTAAACAGAAATGTGTCACATATCCACACAATCAACATCTCAAGTAAAGTTTTTCACCATCACAATCAGAAAAGAGGCACAAGACAAGGAAACAAGAACATTCTCCTTGAGATGAGACAGATTGCTATCTGTTTGTTTGATTTGGCCATGGGTTGAATGAGTATTTCAATTTCGTGTGCAATGAAAACGAATGCCAACCAACAGCTCATTTTTCCCTTTCCCAGAGCACAAAACTCGATGTAAATGTTGTTCGCTGAATTGACATCCAACACCTCTTGGTTGGATCGCGAGAGATATACAGCGTGCGCGTGCATGCATGCATGACAAACCAAAACGAGAGAAGACATTTTAGAAATGAGGGTGTGGTTGGTGATATCTTGCTTCTTCGCAGCCATTTATGATGAGCGGGTGTGGTCGCATCATTTTAAAATTTCTTTGACGATCATCAAGACTTCAACGCATTATGCCACGCGAACGGAGACCTTTTTACTTTGGGTCTATTCTGTTCTCCGCACTGGCTTTGAATTGTTTTCCAGCTTGTGATTGCATTGTCAGTGACATTTCTTGTTTCGTGCTTCTCTCAATTGCCCTGAGCAATTGCTCCATCGCTGCTGCTGGGTTTGCAATCTGTACCATGAGAAAATATTGACACCTTATCCAAACGGAACCGTTTTTGTCTTGCAAATGCATTTTACTGGGGTTACTGAGTTGACTGAACGGGAGTTTTGAAAGGCAGGTTTGACGAAAAGGTCGAAAAACCTCATTGCGATATTACAAGCACTTTCTTTTGTTCACTTTGTCGTCTGGTTTAGATGCAACAAAGATGTTCGCTCAAAAACTTTGCGGACATTCTGAGCTATTCTTGGGGAAACAATGATTTTCCTTTTGCTGTACATGTAGGACCAGATTCTAGACTCTAACCAATTCAGCTTACACAAGCTGACTTTCATCCTTTCATGGACGTCATCAACACCTAACTTAATCCACACTATTTTTGTCTTGATTGACTTGTGAACAAGTGAAGCTGTCACAAACAGGTAAAGGTAAAACAGGATTCCAGGTTGACGTAAGTCTGCGCAGATAAAGTAGCAAGCACTGATCCGGCAGAGTGAATTGCACAGAGATATGTAGATTTGCAGATAGTAATTGAGTCCTTTTCAAATGTCTTGATTTGAAAACAGATCCATGCGTGATGCTTCCCCAGGAAAGTTAATTTCCGTGTAAGTGCCCTGCTACTGCAATGAAGGAGGTTGAGATTTTGGGTTAAGTGCTTCTCTCCATTTCACAATTTCTATCAATGATCATTTCTCGTCAGTCTGTGCAGCCCTGGGCAGAAATTATTTGTGGCTTGACTTAATGGCATCGAATTTCGGGAAATACATTTGCAAAGAAAGAGTCTCTCTTCATCCTACACTGTGTATCAAGGATGGTACATTACCATTTCGAATCGGCACGTTGTGGAGTGTAGCTGTAAGTTGGGTCTTGCTCTCCGGGAGTTCAAATCAAGGCAGCAAGCTCAGGTTTCCATGATCAGTGCGAAGGGCGTGAGATTCCTTTCTGTGTGGCAGCAACGGGCAAAAACACAGAAGCAGAGAGCTCTGTGGTGGTCTATCTTGGTGCCAGGGGACAAGCTCTGATTTAGAAACCTGCGGAGAAATCGAATCCTCTTGTTTCAAAACGAACTACAGCAGTACGCCTTGTTCAGATTTGGGCCAATGTTTACGGTAGTTCAGTAATTCTGGCCTTGGCCTTGGCAGTAGCGGAATCGCTGACATCTGTCATCTGTCATCTGTGGAAGCCGTTTGTTTGCCACCTTTCAGACTCATGTTAGTATTTGCCACAAACAACGCAGATCCACTTTTTCAAGATCAGCTTTGACAGTCTGATCAATGACACCGAACCAAGGAAGGAGATTCTCGCAACCTCTCTTTCTTTGGTCCAGAATTCTGCTTTGATGTTGCACCATTGCGGGATTTGTAAATTTTGCTTTTCATTTATGAAGTCCAGCGCCCGTTGTGTGATTCTCTCAACACTTTTGAGCGCCATTTCTCCATGTTTTTGGCACTGGTTTGGAGAAGATCCACTCGTAAAAAACTGCCTGAACCGTACTCTTTTAAAGACGTTCTTGATGGGATCCCATTTGCTGAACTGTCAGCCATAATCGGATTGTTTCACAAACATCAATAGATCTCGGCAAGGAACTATGAGTCTTTTTGTGCTCGGACAAGCCAAGAACAGAAATATCACGGCCAACGATCGAGCAAACAATAACTTTCTTATCTGGAGCTTAATTTCAGTGTGGTCACCTGCAGAGTTGCTGTGTTTCTTTTCATGTGAAAGGCCAAGGAGAATTAATATCGTATCGTATGCTTGTAGCAGGTAAAAACTTGTGGCAAAGGCGAAGGACCTTTCCTTTTCTTCCAAAGGCGTCTTGTTTTCTTTCCTCCTCTCCCAGTTTCAGCAGCCTTCCAATCAGATGTGTCTTCTGATCAGATGTGGGCGAGCATCTACAAAACGATGGATTTGTTTCACAAGAACAACTGATTCGAGAGTGTAAGTTTCCTGCCACATCCGCGAAAAGCCGCATTGTCGGAAAATATATTGCAAATGGAAAACAGGGACTTGAAACTTCAGTATGAGATCCTCTTATTCTTAGGGGTCATCCCCCACAGGAAGATCTTGTTTCTTTCCATACAGAATGAGTTGGAAAAAAAAAGGAAAAAAAGAGATTGGAAAACACACCGCAAGGGTCCGGAGAACGTTCCCTGAGTTGCGTGCGTGTGGTTGGACCATTTGCGGAGCAATATCGCTCATTGAGTTCCGCAAAGTGGCGAATTGGCTGGAGTGGATGTTATTAGTGGGTGTTGCATTGATCAAGAGGATTGCTTTGCAAATACAATCAACAAGCTTAAATAGATATTAATGGAACCCAAAATGTTGGGAGTATGAATCAAATGCGTTTCTGTTCCACATACTCGCCCACTTCGTTATTGAACATTCCTCAGGAGAGCTCAAGGCAAGAGCACAGTAGACAATTATGTTGTTCTGAAGTAACTTTACGTGCATCTACTGGAACTTTGTCATAAGGAACTTCCTTATTCAGGAAAGAGAGTGGGCGGGGAGGGGTTGAGAACATTGTAATTGCGATCCACAGGTACTTTGAAAATCTGCTCCATCATTTTTTAGATTTTGTGACATGCAATCCCTGTTTGTTATGCTTGAAGATTCAGAAAAGCAAAACACAGAATGTGTTGATTGATGCGGTCTCAAATCCCGACTGGGAAAAACACACACACATTCATTCAACAGCTGCGACGCTAAACAAAAACATTCCACGGAATGGTTCTTGGTTTTGAAGTTGTTTACAGAAAAAGGAATCTGAGGTGAAAAGCAACAAAATGCAACTGACACCCAATTCCAAGTGCAGCAGACGCAATCCAGAATACTGGAGTCTCAGGGCACATCACTGAGTTTAGTTCACGGCTGTCTTCCGCGAATCAGAGGGAACATGTTCTAAACTCAGTGGAATTGGGCATTTCCCACCAGCAACAAAACCAGCAGGAATAGAATGTTTGTCACTCCGAGTCCTTTTCAAGGAACTTCTGAAATAATTCAGTGAACAAGTTGATGTCCCCCAAAACGGGATGGAAGTATGTATATGATTGTCGCTGCCTGCTAGCTACCCCTAAAGTAGCGATTTAATGATACACGATGAGATTTGCATTTATGGAACTGCGTCTGCCTCTTTCGTCCAAATCCAATTGAGTTCACGTTCCGCCTGGTTCAGTTCTTCCCTCCAGATGATGCAAATAAAGAAAACCGAGAGTTAATCTGAGCACGAACTGAGATGAATCTGTATTGTCCCCAAAACGACATAACTCTTTTCGATACTGGAGAGCATTTCAACGGTGTGCTTGTTCGACGATCAGCCACAATGGCAGAAATGTCACTGCTGTTCACCAGAGTAACTCTGCAACTTTTGCAAAATTAGGCCCAGAATCTATTTGTTGCTTTTTTTCGCCAAGAAAACGTCATCAAAACCATGTTTTAGAAATTCATCCAACAGGGTGACAAAACGCACTTCAATATTTCAAATCTGCTCGGCTTTGATAAACTTTATCACATTTCAATTCACATTGCCTCTTGGAACTTTGCGATTGAGTTGGGCAAATCAGAACAACTCAGCCATCGGCCATATTTTCCATTGCTGTCTGCTTTCCTGGTCCTGGGGAAGTTACAGGCCAAGCAGAAACAAAAAGGTGAGATTGCTCAGTGACCAAGCGTTTCCCAGTGGTGCTGAAGAATCATATTGAAGCCAGACCTTTTCATCAGGAAATCACAGGCAATTGCAGCGAAGACAATCTCGTGGCGAAGAAGGCGCAATTCAAATCAATTTCTGATTTACAACTTTTGACCAATGTGCGAACAGCTGGGGAGTTATGAGCTGGAGTCAAGAATCTGATCTGCCTTGTTTGGCTTAAATGTGTCTTGCCTTCTGGCAAGTAAAAGGAATTCATTGCTGGTAGTTCCATTTGGCAATCGCTGAACAGATGATGTCTGGTTACCTTCCATTCTGTGTCATCCTGCTGGAATTCTTGCAGATTGCTAGACATTAAGGAGGCTTTCCTGGACAACCTTGAAATTTCTTGCAGAGGTAGCTAGGAATGAATTACGGAGAAAATCTCCTGGAGCGACATAAAGTGGACACCGCCACTCTTTTGCCATTTGTCAGACGAAACGAGCTCGCAGCTGTTGGAGAGTGTGATTTTGTTTTTGTCATGTGAAATGTATGCTTTTGCTTTTGATGAAGGAAGACAGACAGAATTTGTTGCCGAGAAGCCTTCAGAGACGCTGTGAGGCCACATGCATTCTGAAAAATTTATTGTCTGTTTAGCTTTTTGTTCCTTCTTGGTGAGAACTGCCCCAGGTGTTACGACAAGCACTGTTCCGCGTCCAAAACGCCATACTGGTGCTGTTTCCGTACCGTTGGAAACTGTCTTGCTCAGACTGATTTGCTTGTCAGAAAGCCAAGACAGCATCACAACGGATGGTGGGTCAGGCAGATGCAACCAGACCAGACCTGTTGGTGATGGCCCCTTGTAGATTGCTTGACTCCCAAGGAATCACGACACTGGGACACACGAACAGAAGACCGAAGAAAAACTTGGCTTTGTTCACACACGAAGATTCACTACAAAGTGCAAGGTAATTACGAGAAGAAAAGGACTTTCATCAGCATTCAATTCTCTGCGCTGATTGTGTTAGGCTAAAGGCTTCAGACTTGCACTGCAGCAAGATTGAAGTCATGTATTAAATTTAGTTCACTTGAGGGTTCTGCTTGGCAACTCATCCTGTTTTCATTTGAATGAAATTGTTCACATGGACACTGTTGCCAATGCAGACGATTGTTCTGGTCTTTGTTCCACTCAGCCTGTGCGTGCTGAATGCGCAACATATGGTTGACACTGAGGCTGATCTCTGTCCCGACAATCGTCAGAAGGACCAAAAAGTCAGCCAAAGCAAAAGTTCGTACTTTATTCCCCACATAATGGTTCGGAAGAGTTCACTTCCTGATGCTGGAGGTCGCTTATTTGCAGAGCTTTTTGCGTTTGCGGGAAATTGCACATTTGTTTACTTTCACAGACGAGACGACTTTCCCATCTTTCCTTTTCTTTCTTGGCAACGGAAAGGTGGAGTATTTTTCAGCACTATAAATCAGGACTTTCTTCAACCTGTTTCTTGTCTGCAAAGGTCAATGTATGCAGCACATTACACAGACTCTGCTGAACAAATGACAGAAAGTGTCCGACACGTTTTTGTGTTGAAACTAATGGAATTTATTCTTTTTTGACCCTTTTGGCACAGGTCAACAATGTCCGCAGGGGACAGCATGAGTTTTTATCTTGTCTAAGAAACTGGAAGAAAATCATTTCTCTCGAACAGTCCAGACAATTCAGTGTCAAGTGCATATGAAAAGCAGAAATGCCCACGCAAGTTCTTAGATCTGTCTTAGAACCATGTCTCTGGAGGAGATCGCTCGTTCACCAATTTGGTTCCCTTCCCACGTTTGAACACTCACAAACTGTCAGCTTCGCGTTGCCTGTCACAGGCGCAAATAATTGATGGTCAGCCAAAGTTCTTTTTACTTCCACAAAGGAACAGTCATGTTCCGTGATGCTTTTTGTATGAAAATAAGCCTTTGAGGTGTTTTTTTACAAGACGTCTTGTTTACGAGTTGTTCTGTAATGTTGGTGCGATGCATTTATGTCCAGACATGAACTTGGATATTTGGAGCAGTCTCTGAGGATCTCCCAAATCGTTTTCATGAGAAGCTTCCCCTTTGAACGGGAAATAGGCCTTTCTATTTGTGAATTAATGGAGAGCAAACAAAAAGTAAGAAGAGGATTTTGATACAGTGCCTGCATTTCGTTCCGAAAGGACATTCAAAAGTAATGGAACGGGGCACATTAGGAGGCATGTTTGCCTCTTGCTTGCTGCTTTCGAGCATGTGACGCACTCAGTGCCAATTAAGTAGGCTCTTCAAAAGCATGCACAGGAAGGGACTTGGCAATTTTCTTTCTGGTTTGTTTTGGCGTGGCTCGTTTTCCTTTCCTCTAATGAACCTTGTTTCCAGAAAAAACTCGGCTTTGAAATGGTTGCAGGCTTTTTCCCAAGGACAACTTCACAGGAGACAGTCAACGGCCAATCTTGTCCTGATGGTTTGACATAAGATTCTTAGACGCATTGCTTCTGAGTTTGGACCTTGGCGCCAATTGAGGGTGAGCTTGACAGAAACGTGATCTTTCCACGACGCATCTCAGAAGACACACCGGTGTTTTGAAACAACCAAACAGAAAGCACCACACATAGGCACCTACTGCGCTGATTATTCATTAAATCTGTCTCTTTTAATCATGCCGATAGGCGTAAATGTTATGTAAAATAATTATGAAGTCATGTACGAGATTGCCTTCCTTTTTTTCTGGCATTTGAAATCATATCTTCGAGCTAAAGTCTATTGTTTCTTCTCTGGAAGGTTTGCTGTGTAAACCACAGAAGCTGTGTTGCTTCGGATTAATCCCTTCAGCAAATACGGCGCCATGTATCTGATTCAAATTAGTGGTGCTGGTGTATTCTGTCTTGTTCTTCTGGGTTCCAGTCAGAGCAACGTCGCACTTGCCTGTCTCCTCCTGTTACCGTCGTTCTCCTCACGAATCGTGCTCCCACATTTTCCTCCCCTCACAGCATAAGTGAGAACTTGCAAAACGTTTCGTGGGGATTGAACATAAATCCTGCATTTTTCTCTGTTGAAGAGAAAGGATTAATTTACAGCAAACTATTTGCTGATTGCAAAGAGATTCCTCTGGTTTGAATGTTCAAGGGAATGCAGCAAAATGTTTGAACAGTTGGGCACCCAGCGGAAAAGATACTCGTAACGTGAAGCTTTTTCTTAAATAATTGAACTGCTGTTAACAGGGAAACAGAAGTGCAAGAGAAACAGGCTTGACTTTGCTTTCTTGAGCGTCAAATGACGAGAGACAAAATGTGGAAGTTCAGCGGTACATTTTTTGTAATTGTCATGTGCTTGGGAACAATTGCAGTCACATCTTGCGATTCCCGCACCTGCTGAAGTGTATTTCTCTTCCTTTGCCATGCAGGCCGATTTCCTCAAACTTTACGAATGGTCAAACTTATGAAGGGTACAAAGGCGACTGACCTGGACCTTTTGGAACTGAGCTTTCACAAAGTTACGAACACGCGCCAAAGTTGGATCGACTCCTTGGAGGTCAGTTTCTTGATTTCTTCTTCGACACAAATTCTATCGGCAGCTGTTTTTTCCTGGCTCACGTCCACCGTTCACGTGATAGTTATCGCCCCGGGCACAATCTACTCATTTTGCGAATAAGATAATCACACGCACTGTGGTGCTTCACGAGAAAGTATGGCAGGGATGTTCCTTGTTTTTTGCCTTAATTAGATATATTTGCTCCATTACATATGGATAGCCTAATAGCTTTACCTGGATCCCCAGTACCTTTTCCAGTCCATTGATACGGGTGTAAGGTGCTTTTGGAAGCTAATGTGTCAACACAGAACTCTAATCCGGGAGAGTTGATCTGTCTGTATCCTCTGAGTTTAATTGAAGGAAAGATATGGAAGCCAACCTAACACAAATTTGTGAAGAAAAGTTGGGTGGATTTTTGTTTGTGAAAGGCAGGTAGAAAAAGACACTGCATGGAATTCAGACATCTTTGGTGCCACGCAAATCCATGCCAGCTGAAAGACTGCGCAGGAGCTGAAATCTTGAAGCCTTGCAGGTGTGGCTTTGTATCCTTGAAGACATAAATAAACTGGCAGGTTTGGTGTGTTTGGTGTTGCTTAGGTTTCAGAGTTGACCCATTTGTGCACAGACGTGTCCCAATTCACACAGAAAGAAAATCACACAGGCAACAAAAGTTGTTTTGTCTCTGTATAGAAAATGTTTCTGTGTGCTGCAGCCAAAATTAGTTTCATTGATCACATTAATTGTGGCAGGAAGAACAGAAGCTGTGTCGCATCAGCACTGCTATTCCTACGCCTATAGTCGGGATAACTCTGTTCCAGAACGTCATTTCTGATTAGGACTGGGAGCTTCATCCCAGATTATGGTGTTCTGTGACTGGGTTTCAAAGAGGTCTCTTGACACTGAACTCGGGGAGACTTGATAAATCCGAATGGGACGATCCTTGCATCATCTCTTCTCCCCTCAGACTCATTTCAGAAGTGTGATATCGATGCTGCTTTTCAGCTCCCACATTGTGAAGGTCTGCATGTGTGAAGTTTCCTTCTATCTGTGACTGAAGGTGGCCTTTTCTCTGTATTTCCCACGGGTCAACTTTATTGTGCTGGTATCGCTTTCTAGTCAATTACACATGACTTCACGGACTGGCGAAGTGGTCTCCAAAGGAGTCAGCTGAATGATTTTGCAATCTTTCTCCAACTGAACGACATTGTGAGCGAAGCTTCTGATGGGTCAATACAACCCAAGCCCAGAGTTTTCACTGGAAAAAAAAAACCATTTCGTTCACGTCGTTGTTTTCAGTATCAAAAATAATGTCACAGTGCATGAGATCAACTTTGGTCAAAAAGTCGTTCATAGTTGACCTGCAATTGCGTAAACCAACGAGTCACTTCTGTGATTTTCATCGCATGTAGCCAGACTGCACATCACAGGCATCCACATGACTTAAGAGATTGACCATGCCACACCATTGTGACACTGGAGTCCAAATTTGTGAATGTAGAAAGGGGAAATCCATGTGAGAAATCAGAGATCAGAGAACACGTACGGATGGCATTGAACCTTCTTGATCCGTCCCTGGGTGATGCCATTATCGCCACAATTAAATGTCCTTTGAGAACATGTAATGATGTGATTTGACGTGAATGGGTTGGAAATGGCTGGAGTGCGTCTATTTTAAAGGCACAAAACGTGCACCTGATGTGATCAAGAAATCCATCCAGGTTGACTCCAGCACGCCGTATCACTGGGAAAAATGGCGCCACTGCTCCGCGAGAAAAGCTCAACGTTTCCATATTTTATGAAATTGCTCCCTTCAATTTGAAATACTTATATACGTTTTAGGGTTTTGGCAATCTGCATAGCTTGCTCTTCTGTTTTTGTTTCAAGTAACACTGTCTTTGAAGAAGTTTTGAAAGCTTATTTGAACGTGCTGCTGCAGTAGGAAAGAACCTGTGAGCCTTTTTGGTTTAAATAAGAATCCATAAACTTTATCTTTTCACTACGTCATGCAAGGTGCAGTAGTTCTTGATTTCCGTTCATGTCAGGACTGTGCTCTGCTTGTGTTTTTATGGCATACGTACGCCAGGTATGTCTGCCACCAAAAAAAATTCGAAGTGAGCTTGACCAACAGTAAAAGTCAGAGTTTTCAGAAAAGTCCTTTGGTCATACCTGTCTAAAACGCTCCGAGACTTGGTCACAGACCCTCTTTCCTCTGAGACCGGCTGAATGCGGCTTGTTGATGTTGAATGTATCTTGACAGAAACGAAAGCGTGTTTTTTCTAAAGCCAGAACGTTATTTCTGAAAGTGTCATCAGCAGAATAAATATGTACGTTCAATCCACAAGACTGATTTAATATTGATAGAAAACAACAGAAAAGTGCTAATGATCGTTCAGTCACCAGACCAACCAATCCCACTGCACCTTGAGGCAAGGGTGACAAAACTCTTGATGTTCTCTGAGAGACAGCAGTCCGCAGATGATTCCTTCTCGCTTCCAAACAACGTGCGTTGCCTGACAAGTTTGCTGCAGATCACGAGCATGAGCTGGGGGCAGATTTTAAGTTCGTGGTTCGACCCCTCAATGAAAACGATAGCCATGGGACAGACCTCAAGTCAGGCTGTCATTGGAAGTTGGAATCAACACTTATTTAGACTCATTGAATCAATTAATACTTCCATCTGAAAGAAAGAGAGACAAAGGGGACGAATCTGCCAATTTGGGTCAACGACAGCTCATTGCCCAAGTAGATCCACACAACAAGCACATGTAAGCCCACACAAAGGAGCTTGCCAACCTAGTCCAGCGAGAAGAAGCTTACCATAAATCCAAAACAGCTGACATGTTGGCTTTTAAACACTTTTTACCAAAGGAGAGAGATTTGTTTCCACTGAGTTTGCCAGTGTAAGTTATTCATACGAAGACACTTTAATGGTTCTGTGCTTTTCAGTCGCTGCATGTATGGGTGTTGTTTTTCTTTCCTGAGTGGTAAAAATAGATCAACTACTGTTTCTGAAATTGTGTTTCCAGCTTCTCCAATAATTCCGACACAATGTTTGAACCACCTGTGTTCTTTGTCGTTATCTCTGACTCTGATACAGTTTCTTATCTGGTTATCTCAGAACTGTTGCATTACTTTTATTTGGGGCCGTGATGTGGTGGATTTATTGGGCAATAAAGCCTGGCATGAAGTCATTTCAGGTGCGCGGTGCAAGTAATTTACGAGTATCCTCAACTTCGGACTGGGCTGCCAAATCATGACAGAATGATCCAGTGTATCCTGCAAAACAGCCTGGAACATAGAACGTGGCTTTCGCTTTCCAGCCATACGAGTATGCGTGGTGCATTTGTCCGAATTTTTCATCTCGCAAGACTCGCAGAGAAAAGTACACAATTTCTGGAGTTTTTCCTAACTTCGGAACTGTTTGAATTTTTTCCCGATACAAAAGACGCATTGCGGCTTCATGCACTCTTCTGCATTCGCAAACATCTTTCTGGGAAGGCCATTGGTGATCCCATTAGAAACAGGGTTCCGTTTTGATGGGTGCAGGAACTGA
>JAAUYG010014464.1_pt1 | contig 17489 bp, 19 predicted proteins | sample 7278091 | NCBI WGS metagenome assembly JAAUYG01 (sample SAMN14350201, study PRJNA611818) | marine sediment metagenome | isolation source: surface marine sediment (0.6m) | place: French Polynesia: Moorea | collected 2018-08
AGAAATGAGAAGAGTTACAGTTTCATTTACAGATTGTTAAACGTCAAAATCAGCAGGATTTAGAAAAAGGTTACAGTTCGGTTTATTTACCATTTGCTAAGATGAGAAAATATAAAAATGCCGATCGCGAATGGATTTGGCAGTTTGTATTTCCCTCAAATAGAATCTTCCAAGATCCTCGAAGTAAAATTATTCGCCGTCATCATTTACATGAAAGCGGATTACAAAAAGGCTTTAATTATAACGAATTAAACGATTTCGCTACAGATAGCTCATAAGGGCGAACGGTATTCGCCCTTACAAAAATGATGTGTCGTATTCTTTTTGCGCTCTTGGTATTACTTGGATTTCATTCAGCGCGATCGCGCTAATTAAACATCCAATAACCAATGCAAATTACAATTGCTTAACCTCTGACACCAACTTCGATACGACATCCTGTGCGCTACCAAATAGCATGGTGGTTTTGTCTTTGTAAAATAGTTCGTTATCTACCCCTGCAAATCCAGTTCTCATGCTGCGCTTGATGACAATGGCGTGTTGGGCTTTATCTACATCCAGGATGGGCATACCGTAGATGGGACTATGATTATCATTACGGGCAGCAGGATTAACTACATCGTTAGCACCAATAACAAGAGCTACATCAACGCGATCAAATTCTGTATTGATATCATCCATATCATACAGGCGATCGTAAGCAACGTTTGCCTCAGCTAGTAATACGTTCATATGTCCAGGCATTCTACCTGCAACGGGATGGATGGCATATTTGACATCGACTCCCATTTTTTCTAGCTGAGAAGCTAATTCTCTAACACCGTGTTGCGCCTGAGCTACTGCCATACCGTACCCTGGAACAATTACTACAGAACGAGCATAACCTAACATCATTGCTCCTTCTTCGCTATCGATGGAACGGTAGGTTTTATCAATTTCTGCACCACCAGCACCACCAACAGCAGTACTATCGCCACCAAAAGCACCGAATAACACGTTAGTAAGGGGTCGATTCATGGCTTTACACATGATTTGGGTCAAAATTAACCCCGATGCGCCTACTAATGCCCCTGCGACGATTAGCATACTGTTGCCTAAAATAAAGCCCACAGCACTGGCAGCTAAACCTGAAAAAGAGTTTAACAGGGAAACTACTACGGGCATATCCCCACCACCGATGGGTAGTACGAATAAAGCCCCAAAAAGTAAAGATATTGTGGTTAAAGTGAGAAAAATTGCTGGATTTTCGGGTTTGATTAATAGATAAACACTACCAGCTAAAAAGCCAGCTAGCAGTAAAAAATTAAAGGGTTGTTGAAAAGGAAAAGTAACGGGAGAACCTGTAATTAAGCCTTGTAGTTTGGCAAAAGCGAGTAGACTTCCTGTGAGAGTTACACCACCAATTAAAACCCCTAAAATAGCAATAAAAGTGGCATCTAAAGGAACTGTACCAGTAGTGTTAAGTACTCGCCAGAATTCACCGACGGCAACCAAAGCCGAAGCAGCGCCACCAACACCATTGAAAATACCTACCATTTGAGGCATATCTGTCATGGCTACTTTTTGGGCTGCGATCGCGCCGATTAAAGAGCCAGCAATGATACCTACCAAAATCCACTCATAATTGAGTACGGACTGATTTAAGAAAGTTGCCGCGATCGCAATTAACATTCCCACTGCTGCTAAAAAATTACCTTGACGGGCAGTAGCAGGCGAACCTAATTTTTTTAATCCCAGAATGAATAGTGCAGCAGCAGCTAAATAAGCTAATTCGATTCCTGTGTTTAAATATGTACTCATGATGCTTCCTTCTTCTTAAACATTTGCAGCATTCTGTCTGTTACTAAAAAACCACCAACAACGTTAACCGTAGCGAGCATCACGGCAACTAAACCTAAGATGGTGGTAACGTTCCATTCACGCACTCCAGCAACTAGTAATGCCCCTACTACAGCAATGCCAGAAATAGCATTAGCACCAGACATTAAGGGGGTGTGTAATGTCGGAGGAACTTTATTAATTACCTCAAACCCCACAAACGATGCCAAAACGAAAACGACTAAACCTGTTAATAATCCTGCTTCCATATAATTAACTCCTATTTTTTTCTGTTAGTAGGTTTAAAAATCACTGATTCTTGTAGGGGCAAAAGGCTTTTCGCCCCTACCCACTAACAACTAACAAAGCCTCTTTGATACGTTCATTGCGAATTTCCCCAGCATAGGTAACGCAAGCACTGCTAGTAATATCATCTTCAAAATCAAGCTGTAATTCTCCATCCTTGGCTAAATATTTCACTAGGTTTAAGAGATTTTTGGCATACATCTGGCTAGTATTAGCAGGTACTGTACTAGGTAGATTCGTAGGACTGATAATAGTTACACCTTGATAGTTAACATTTTTGCCAGCTTCGCTACAGGCACAGTTGCCACCGCTTTCTGCTGCTAGATCGACAATTACCGAACCTGGTTTCATTTGTGCCACAGTCTCTTCTGAAATCAATAATGGTGCTGGTTTACCTGGTACTTGCGCGGTAGTAATAACTACATCGGCTTTGGCAACATAGGGACTCAAACCCTGACGGATACGCTCTTGAGTATCGCGCCCAACTTGTTTAGCGTAGCCTCCTTCAGCTTCAGTCTTTTCTTCAAGATCGATCGCAATAAAATTACCACCGACACTTTGAACTTGCTCTTTAACTGTAGGACGAATATCAAACGCATCCACTACTGCGCCTAATCTTCGGGCAGTTGCGATCGCCTGTAACCCAGCTACCCCCGCACCCAAAACCAATACTTTAGCTGGGGGAATTGTTCCTGCCGCAGTAGTCATCATCGGGAAAATTCGCGGTAAACTAGCTGCTGCTAGCAACACCGATTTATAACCTGCAATGTTAGCTTGAGAAGACAACGCATCCATGCTTTGAGCGCGGGTACTGCGAGGAATTAGCTCCATACTAAATGCTGTAACCTCTCGCTGTGCCAGCTGTTGAGTGATAGTGGGGTCGCTCAAAGGATTGAGGAAACTAATTAAGGTTGCTCCTGGTTTAAGCCAGTCAATTTCCGCTCGATCTTCACGCTTAGTAGGAGGATTAACTTTTAGCAGGATGTCTGCTTCTCCCCAGAGCAGGGCAGAATCGGCAACTACCTTCGCTCCTGCCGCTTCATAAGCAGCATCGTCATAACCCGCACCTATACCCGCACCTGCTTCTACCCAAACTTCAAAACCGTGTTTGACCAGACGGGATACGGTATCAGGAACTTGAGCTACTCGAAGCTCTCCTAGCTCGTTTTCTTTAGCAACGGCTATTTTCATAAAGTTCTCCTAAATTGGTTAATATTCATTAGTTATTGGTCTTTTACTTCGTAACGAATAAAAAATGACAAGGTACAAGTGGCTTAGCTTAAAAAACTTATACCAGCCATTTGTTTGCCAGAAATGATTTTAGACTCAGATTAGATTGGTTAAGGCTGTACTTGTAAGCTTGAAACCTGGCTGTAGTAAGCTTAATCAATTTTTCTTGGGTAAGGTGACGAGTATTTTTGACCAGAAGTACGGGTATTTTGAGTAGGTTTGTGGAACAAAAAATAGTTTGAGCTCAACGCCAATCGCGATCAGAATTTTGAGGGACTATCTAGTTTGCTGGTTTGGTTTTTGAGCGATCGCCTTTTAATCATTTGCAATTTTACAATTTTGAGGTGGCTGGATATCTTAAACCGCGATCGCGACTTAGGGAAATCACCTCCTGCTTCAGCTATAAAATAGTTTTTCCCTCATATCGCTATGAAGCTTGAATTTCAATATAACCTAGCTGAGCACTAGGAGCAGGTATGGGTTCATTATTTTCTATTAAACCTTCAAAGTGAGATACAAGAGCTTCAGACAACTGCTGTTTAACTTCTTCAATAGTTTTGCCTGTTGCTACACAGCTAGGAAAATCGGGACAATAGGCAGCATAGTTGTATCTAGCTTTTTCAATGACAATGGCATAACGCATAGTATTAATTAGACTTAATGTTTGCTTGTTGGTAAATGTTGTTTAATGTACCAGGAGTTAGTTCATTTGATCTGTATTTGAACGCAACTTAGTATTAGATATCCATAAGGCAATATTCCTAATACAATAAAGCTTCAGCCTATAACTATTAACTATAGAGAGCATAATCTTCTCCATTTGGTACTATAATTTTTTTAGTTATTTAAATCTTTATCCCAGCAATTTTGCAGCAATTCCACCAATTCTTGAGGTTTAGCTGTCGCTTGCTGAATTGTGCTATGGACAAGCACGGCGATATTAACATTCCTGATTTCGACCCAGATCTTACCATCATGGGTACGCCAACAGGGTATGGCTAATTCTTGTAGATGTTGGAAAATTTCTGGTTTCGCCTTACGGGGAACATCAACAATCGGTACAACGATCATGTTGCCGAAGTTGGAGCTACATTCACTATCTCTTTTGCCAATTGTGTGTTCGGGATAGATTTCTAAATTCGTCAAAAACCACCAAAAGAAAGCTAATAAGCGTGGTAAAAAAGGAATTTTCTTTTGTTCTAACCAATAAACTAACTGAGAAAAGAGCAAACTATGATAGCTTGTATTTGCTGATAATCCCCCTAGCCAGTTACGTTTGACTGGCTGGCGATCGCATTTCTGTTGCAATTTAAATTTAGTGAGTGATGTATGCCATTGATGGACAATTGCATTAAATTTGACATTTCTCTGCTTAGGAGAAAGAAATACTGATGTCCCCAATTTTTGTAAGCAAAATTTTTCGTCGAAAGGCTGTTGCATGACTTTAACTTGAAACAACTTCGATGTTGTTTTGTTTATACCAGAATCCCAATTGAGATTTTTGTTGCCGAACTGAATCTAGATTGATTCAAATTCATTAAATCTGTACTCAAATGGTTAAAATAATTGGCGCAGAGAGATTATCTATTTTCTTTTGGGGTGGAGATATGAGTATTTTTAAGTAAGCTATGAGTATTTTAAGGTTGAGACCTTAGGCTTTATGTACTCACATTGCTGTTTAAATTGCTTCTCGTCTACTAAGTTTGTGCGCTTGCTTTTATATTTTCGTCTAGATTTTCGTCCTCAAAATTGATGTTGCTTTTCACGTTAATTAGGTGAGAAAGCTATTTATCTTGCTAAATTTGGAACATAGAGCGCGATCTCTATTGACAACTTTTTGCTCCTTCATTGCTCGTGCAAAAATTAATGACTAATGACTCACGACTAATGAAATTTAAATACTCATCTTTCAATCTAAGAATACTCACATCTGAACTCAGAAATACTCATTTGTCTATTTCTATTTAAATATTTCTATGTTGCAGATTAAGCTTTAGGGTACTTGAGTACATCTCTAATTAGTATTAATCAATCTAAATGTGTTCAATAACTTTAAGTCTATTAAAGTGTCAATGATATAAACAAAATTTATAAGAGCAAATTTCTCCCTACTCAATACTCAACATTTTTAATTGAGGATTTAATTGAGTACAGTTTTGGCATCATTTTGGCATCAAAATGATGCCAGATATCGAAATAATTAATTTGGATTCCAATTAGGTGACATCAAGCTGATGTTATTTTGACACTATGAAAAGATTTAGTTTAAGGCTAACGGAAGCGGAACATATGAAGCTTAAAATTTATTGTGATGAGCTTCATTTGTCTATGAATGATGTGATTAGGCATTTGATTAGAGAATGGCATCCAGATACATTAATTTTAGATAAAGCTATAAAAAAAGAATCTAAATGCAGATGAAGTGATTTTTACAATAAAGTTAAATATTAATTGATTGATGCTTAAATTAATATTTAACTTGGTTTTGCAAAAAGATTTATTTTTAATATATTTATGTTTTGTTAGTAATTTTTGTATTAGCTTTTTTAAAAGTACATGACAATACTTCGTGTAGTTAAAATTGATAAATTGTGAAAATAAAGAAAAAATAAAGAAATTTTTAAAACCTATAAAATATATCAAATTTAACAATTTGTTAAACTTGGTTGTGCAAATATTTATAAGTGACAAACCTTAAGTAAATTGATTTTGCGATATTAGCCAAAAGATAAAGTCAATATCAAATTTGAATAAATCATTCAATCTCCCTGATGCCATTATTTTTTGATCTGGATTTAGTTTGCTATTTATGAATTAAACATTGCATATCTTACATAATTTCTCTACTAAAAAATAGTTCGAGTAGGAAACTTACTATGACTTACACTATTCCCCCAAGCTGTGTCCATTGCGGTATTTGCTTACCTGAATGTCCAACTAATGCAATTCAAATAGATAAAAATAACGAGCATTGGATAGAACCAGGTCTATGCAATAGCTGCGAAGATAATCATTCTAAGCCCCCATGTGTTAGTAGTTGTCCTGATAGTTTGCCTCTTCCTTTACCTACTAAGAAAGGCAGATATAAAGCCCACCCCAGAGTGTTGAATACCCATCATCTTTTTGCTAATGGTCATAATAATCCGATCGCATCTTCAATGGTTATTTGGGAAGCCTGTAATTTATTAGCAAAAGGCTCAGTTTTTCCCTGGCGAACTGATAATCAAGACAAGCTGTATTTTGAACGTCTAGTCAAACAGGGTAAAGGAAAGATTGAGTTTCGTTTGACTAAGGATGTTGATTCCCATGTGAATCATACTTTGGGCGAAAAAGATGCTGCCTCTACTATTGAACTAATGGATATTCGCGCAGCTTGTGTACATTTGATATTTGCTGCTTTTGCTACTACTTTAGAGCGACCCTGGGAAGAAGAATTTGCCATCGACAATAAACAAATTGAAACTTATTTAGGTTTAAATAAACGCAAAGATCTAAGTAAAGCTGCTAAACTTACTCTGATTAAATCCTTAATACAACAACCTTGTAAACTAATCGCCAATGTTGATTGGTTTCGCCAGGGTAAAATTCAATCTTTTTCTCTACCAAAAGACCGTATTTGGCATTTAGCAGCGATCGACAATCATTTCCAAGAAGATGCTCACGGCTACAAACATCTTGTAGGCATGACCTTTAGAATAAGAGCGGGAATGTGGGCGAAGTATTTTCTCAATAAGCAGGGATATAAAAAATATGTTGCTTATTATCAATATGGTACTTTGCCTAAATTCTTGTTAACTACCGTCATGACTATTTGGCATCAACATGAAGGTACAGTCAGGATGATGTTGTGGCTGCTGTTTAAAACTAAAATGGGTAAACAACAGCGTATTACTATTCCTAAGTTAATGTATGTGGCTTATGGAGAAGCAAAAGTTAGAGAAGCGGCGTTAAATCGAGAAAAACGAAAGCGACTTTTACGAAGATTTGAAAGCGACTTAGAAGTTCTCAATCATTATCAAATCAAACCTATTTTCGATCCTGTTACCTACCCCACTAAAATTCAGCCATTATGGGCAAGATTAGCTGCTGTCCCCGATGATGCAGACGAAGCAATGGAGTTTTGGATCAAAGATGGTTGCAATGAAACTAGCATTACCGATCCCGCACCACCTGGAAAATGGAATTTATTGATGAAGGCTCGTATTCTTTATTTTGAATTACCTCCAGAATGGGATAAACAATTGTCTCGTTGGGAAAATAAAAAACAACGTAAAACTCGTCGCCAAAGCAAAACTCAAACTGTATCCCATCTAAATGCCGAACAAATTATTAGTGCGAGAAAACGCCTGGGAATTAGTCAGAGAAAATTGGCACAACAACTAGGTAAGAGTCAAAGTTGGATTCGAGATATTGAAAATAGTCGTTTTTCTGCTAAACCAGGAGATCGCCTTAAACTAAAAAAGATTTTAGATATAGAGGAATGATGATTTTAGTCTTTAGTTGTTGGTTATCAGTAACAAAAACCAAGAACAAATGACTGCCTTCCAAAGTCAGCGGTACACTGCCTTTGAAAGGTGGTGTACCGCTGATCAACAATAGGTGACTTAATGAGTTCGAGGACAAGTTTCTAGCTTCTCGAAGCCTTTTGGCGAAGCTAGACCAATCCAAGCATCAACTTGAGCGCGATTGAATCCTATTTGATAAGTATCTCCTACCTGAATCAGTGGGCGACGAATCAGTGTGGGATCTTTAATCATGAGTTCTAATGCTGCTGTTTCATCTAGATCTTCGGGAACTATTTCACCCAGCTTTATTTGAGGCGCAGTTTTATTGAACCATTCAGCTATAGGGCGATCCCCAAAGAAAGGACGTAAAGTGTCGACTGTCCAGGGAGTTTCAAATAGATTGTAAGCTGTTACTTCATGACCTGAGGCCCACAATAAAGCTTTCTGCTTGGCGTTGTTAACGCATTCTGGTCTTTCATAAAAAATAACTTGTGCCATAATTATCTCCGATTTCGGTTAATGGTTAGTGGTTAGTAATTATGTATTGTTGATTACTAAAGATAAAAAACGAATAGCAAAGAACAAAGAACAAAGACATTAAATCGGTGTTGGTAGATAATGAGCTTTGAGCAATGAAGCCAGGTCATTGGGATGGACGTAAGCGTGCTTGACTTTCCCTGGCATTAAAATAAGACTAGGAGCTTTTTTACATTGCTTCTGACAGCCAGTCAGTTCAATACCTACTTGGTCTTGTAATCCTAGTTGCTTGAGGGTTTCTGTTAAAGCACGATAAAGTTGTTTTCCTCCGCGCTTGGAACAACTAGATTTGCGACAAACTAGAATTTTACCTTTTCTATTTTTTTCTGGTTTAGAAGTCGATGAAACAGATGATGACGCAGATATAGATTCAAAAGTCAGAGATTCTTTTCTAGTACCGAGTATTTCAATGCGATCGCTTTTCAGTTTTAGTTTACTAATATGTCCCGAACATTCCTGCTCTAGATATATTGATAGACGATCGCCTTCTACTAACTTTTGTCCTAGAGTTTCCCGTAATTCTTTTGCCAATTTGATTGGGACAATGCGCTCTCCCACCTGGACTTGAATATACTTAAGTTTACCTCCTGGCTTGGGAATAAAACCGAGAAATTCTCCTTTTATTATATAGGTGGATTTTTGGACTTCTTGAGTTTTCATAATTTTATCTTTCGTTTTTTGTTGTTTGTCTAAAAGTTGCTATTTTGATTAGTTTTGTTGAAAAGCTTGAATATACTTGAATATATTTAAGGGGAAGTTTTTCAGATTTCGGCGCGTAGCTTCGGGTGCCAGGAGGCAGAAAAGACTATTTTCGCTCAAAAATTGCTCTTTTCCCTGCCTCCGTATCATTTTAAGAGTCAATGGTTCTTAAAAAATTAACTCTTAAAAGGTCTATCTAGAAGATAGTGGGTTACTCCAAATTAAACTTCAAATGGTGCTGGTAGAGGACTGTTTTCTTCCAGTGTGATACTGGGCTGTTCTCCAGGTGCAGTGATCATACGCGCTCCTTTGCCACTAGTGAAGTAGTTCCAAGCCCACTGAATCATCACAATTAGTTTATTGTCAAACTCTAGTAGGTAAAAGACGTGAATAAACATCCAGAATGCCCAAGCCAGGAAGCCAGATAGTTTCAAGAAACCTAGATCTACTACGGCGGCGTGTTTTCCAATTACTGCCAAGTTACCCCAGTCCCAATACCGAAAAGGTGAGATCGTCTTTTCTTGGAGGCGACTCTTAATCAGGCGGGCGACATATTTCCCTGACTGCATTGCTACAGGAGCCACCCCAGGCAAAGGTTTCCCTTCTTGGTGGGTGTAATTAGCTAGATCGCCAATGACAAAAATATTCTCAGTTCCTGGCACATTGAACTCTGGGTTCACTATTACTCGTCCAGCCTTGTCTAGGGAAGCACCCGTCGTTTCTGCTAGGATCTGCGCCATGGGTGAGGCTTTCATCCCCGCAGTCCACAACACAGTTTTTGCCCGAATTGATTCAACCTCAGCTCCGCAACGAACAGTAATCGTCTGATTATCCATGTTGATAACTCTAGTACCATTCATGACAGTGACTCCTAGCTCCTCTAGAGAAGCTTTAGCTTTGGCTGATAGTGAAGGAGAGTAAGAGGGCAAAATCCGCTCCGAGCTTTGCACTAAGATAATTTTTGCCTCTTTTGTGTTAATATTACGGAAATCATCTTTTAAGGTGCCGTGAGCTAGTTCGGCTAATGCTCCGGCTAATTCTACTCCCGCTGGGCCGCCGCCGACAATAGCAAATGTTAACCAGGCCTGGCGTTTTTTTGGGTCGGTTTCTTTTTCTGCCGATTCAAAAGCAATAAAAATACGCCGTCGCATTTCCAAAGCGTCTTCGACAGTTTTCAAGCCTGGTGCTTGTTCGGCCCATTCTTCGTGTCCAAAATATTGGTGACTAGCACCAGTAGCAACGATTAGAGAGTCATAGCTAATTTCTCTGTATCGCAGTTGGACTGTTTGCTGTTTGGGGTCGATGTTTTTCACTTCTCCCATCAACACTTCAATATTTTTGCTGTGCTTCAAGATTCCCCGCAGAGGAGAACTAATATTCGTGGGCGATAAACCGCCAGTAGCCACTTGATAAAGTAGTGGCTGAAAGATATGAAAGTTGCGTTTATCAATCAGGGTGACTTTAACTGGTCCTTTAGCAAGAGTTTGTGCTGCATAAAGTCCACCAAATCCTCCGCCGATAATGACTACATGATGAATAGATACTTGTTTGTTTTCTCCAAAGCTCAAATTTTCTACCTCCTAATTAATGAATTAATGGCATTTAGGATTTATTCAGAAACTATCTGACTCTTTTAAAGTACTTAAATAAATATAGTAATAAAGTATAAATAGTTACTAGAATTAGCTTAATGATCGATTATTAACAAGTTCATAAATCATATTTTTTAAAGAAAAATTTAGGCAAATAAATTTAACAAAGACTTGAGTACTTTATGTAATTAATTAGATAAGAATTCTTGAGCTTTGATGACTAATATACAATACTTTCCGCCTTTGCCTTGGGTGAGGCAAATGGATTTAGAGGGAAGCAAAATTGGAATTAATTGTAATCCTAAATATATTGAAATCAAAATTATACTCTGTTTTAAACTTGCTGTTTTTTGAGAAATTTAATGAGAAATTTAATTTTCCTAGTTCTACGGGAAAAACAACTAAATTTGCTCTTAAAGATTTTTATAGTAATTAGACTTATTGTAAAGATTTATGTGTCAAAGTGAGGGCTTTAAAGTTAAAGAAGACGATTAATAAAAATTAGAGATTTAGACCCTTCTTGGTTGTTTTTATGTGCCATAATTGTTGCTATCTGCAACCTTAGTGAACAATTGTTTTAATTTGTGATCGCTTATTTTTTTTCTCCAGTTATAGCGATCACATTTTATAACTAATTCCTCTAACTTTTCTGCTGCTATTATCAAATTAACTTAACTTCATAGAGTAGAAATTTAGCATCAGTGGTAATGATAGTTAAATCGCGATCTATTGCTTGAGAAATCAGCATTCTATCAAACGGATCTTGATGATGATTAGGTAAATTTCTGGCATTCAAGACACTAAAAATATCAAGGTCAAGAATTTTGTACCCATCTTTAATACAGGATTCAAAAATTAAATTATCTAACGGCTTCGGTAGTTTTAACTTTCCTTGAGATATTTTGATGGTCATTTCCCAGGCTGAGACAACAGATAAATAAATCATATTGTCAGGATTCAAAATCAGCTCTTTTTGTCGATCGCTTAGTTCATCGCTGTTAGTCAACAGAAAAATCCAAGCACAGGTATCTAATAAACATCTCATGATTGATTAAATACCAAAGAGATGATTAATTTCTTGGTCTTCATCATTAAAATCATCACTAATTTCAATTTGACCAGCATATCTACCCAAAGGACTGTCTTGAGTTGAATTATCTTCGGGAATATATTTACTCAGTATTGCTTTGGGAATTCCGCGATTAGCAATTATGATCTGTTCTCCTGATTCAACTTTTTCTAGTAGTTTCGATAATTGAGTTTTTGCTTCGTGAATATTGACCTGTTTCATAACTTAGTTTAATAGACTTAGTTAAGTATCATCTAAATAAAGAATATCCTAGTTTAATTACAGTAAAGATAAATAACAATCTTCAGATATTCGATATAGTAGAAATCTAAGATAATTGCCCGACAAAGGAGAATTAGATTTTGACCCTTGCTTTTGACAACTCTATTAATTCAGATCTACTAAAGCCAGCAAGATATCTGGGTAATGAACTTGGTGCAGTGCATAAACCTTGGACAGAGGCAGAGGTACGTTGGGTGCTGACTTATCCTGAAGTGTATGAAGTCGGGGCATCCAACTTAGGTCATATTATTCTTTACAATATTATTAATGCTCAACCGCAGCAGTTGTGCGATCGCACTTATCTTCCCGCAGCGGATCTATCAGCAAAGTTAAAAGACACTAATACTTCTTTGTTTGCTTTAGAGTCTAAACGTCCATTACAAGACTTTGATATTTTAGGCTTTAGTCTTAGCTACGAATTAGGGGCGACTAATATCTTAGAAATGCTCAGTTTAGCGCAGATTCCCCTTACTTGGCAGGAAAGAGATGCAGAGGATTATCCTTTAATATTTGCAGGGGGACAAACCGCTACTTCTAATCCCGAACCCTATGCGGACTTTTTTGACTTTATTGCTTTGGGAGATGGAGAAGAACTTTTACCCGAAATTGGTTTAATTCTTAAAGAAGGAAAAGCAGCAGGATTAAGCAAAAAAGACCTGTTGTTAGATTTAGCCCAAGTTCCAGGGGTATATGTTCCCAGGTTCTATGATATGGCAGAAGATGGCTCAGTTCATCCGAATAATCCTGATGTTCCCCAGCGGATTTTACGTCGGGTAGCTACTCCTATTCCTGCCTATTCCATTGGTTTAGTTCCTTTTATCGAAACAGTACACGATCGCCTTACCGTAGAAATTAGACGGGGTTGTACTCGCGGTTGTCGTTTCTGTCAGCCAGGAATGTTAACTCGCCCAGCAACGGATGTTGAACCAGAAAAAGTAGTAGACGCGATCGAAAAAGGAATGCGGGCTACAGGGTACAATGAGTTCTCTTTATTATCCCTCAGTTGTTCTGATTATTTAGCTCTTCCTGCGGTGGGAATGGAGATTAAAAACCGTTTGCAACAAGAGAATATATCTTTGTCTCTTCCTAGTCAACGGGTAGATCGTTTTGATGACAACATCGCCGATATCATTGGTGGTATTAGAAAGTCTGGGTTAACTTTTGCCCCCGAAGCTGGGACACAACGAATGCGGGATGTAATTAATAAAGGACTGACTAACGAAGAGTTACTGCGGGGTATTCAAACTGCGGTTGCTCGTGGCTGGAGTAAAGTTAAACTCTACTTTATGATTGGCTTACCTGGAGAAACTGACGTTGATGTAGTTGGGATTGCTGATACAGTACGCTGGTTACGTCGCGAATGTAGTCAGATTAGTAATAAACGTCTTAACTTTAATATCACTATTTCCAATTTCACTCCTAAGCCTCATACCCCCTTCCAATGGCATTCCGTATCTACTAGCGAGTTTAGACGCAAACAAGATTTACTAAGGGAAGAATTTCGTCGTATCCGAGGAGTAAAGATTAACTACACTGATGTCCGTATCTCAGCTATGGAAGACTTTGTCGGACGTGGCGATCGCCGTCTTGCTCCTGTAGTCAAACGGGCTTGGGAATTGGGCGCAGGGATGGATTCCTGGTGGGAAAATTTAGATAAAGCTTATGGTGCATGGTCACAAGCGATCGCTGAAGCCGATCTAACCTGGAAATATCGTCGAGTAGAAAATGGTGAGTGGAATCTTTTTCAGAATACCAACACCGAAACTTCTATTGAAGATGCTACCGATGCCCCCCTACCTTGGGATCATCTCAATACTGGTATTGATAAACAATGGCTTAAAGAAGACCTAAAAAGAGCTTTAGACGCTGCCACTGTGCCTGACTGTGCTTTTGATGGTTGTTCCCATTGTGGGGTGTGCGGGACAGATTTTGGACACAATATTGTCATTCAACCCCCAGAGATTCCTAAGTTTGAAGGACACTTTAAACCCAATCAGAATAAAGAACAAAAAATCAGAATGTGGTTCGGTAAAGTTGGGGAAATGAGCCTCATTAGTCATCTCGATTTAGTCCGTCTATTCGATCGGGCAATCCGTCGTGCAGCCTTACCTATTTCCTTTACAGGAGGATATCATCCAGGGCCTAAAATTTCCATCGCCAATGCCTTATCTTTAGGTATTACTAGTAACGGTGAAATTGTCGATTTTGAATTAACTGAAGAAGTCGATCTAGAAGAATTCCGCACTAAATTAGCTGCTCAATTACCAGAAAATATCCCCATCTATAAGGTTGAAGATGTCAATCTAAAATCCCTTACCGCCAGTCGTTTACTAGATCGAGCAGAATACCTAATTACAGTAGAAGCAACAGGACAAGACAATCTTGATACGGCAACTTGGCAACAGTGGATTGAGACAATCAATAATAGCCAAGAAATTATGTGGGAGAAGTTTACTAAGTCTGGTAAGAAAAAAATAATTAATTTACGCGCTCGCTTGTTTGCTCTCAGATTAGAATCTACTCCAGATACGACAAGCAATACAGCGGTTTTATGCTTCACTGGTAGCTGTCGTAACGATGGCACAAATTTATCCCCAGATAATCTCATTTATATGTTGGAGAAGCTGGCAAAGATTGAATTTCAACTACTTAATGTTCATCGTCAAAAGTTGATTCTAACTGCATCTTGAGCCAATCATCAAAACTAAAACACTTATTATTGCGCTCCGTAAGGGTACGCGCAGCGTAATCGCAGATTTTCTATCAATAAATTTAAATGCGATCGCTCATGAGTAGCCATCAATGATAATCGAATCCTACTAGTCGGTACAGTAGGAGGACGAATTGCAGGGGCAAATATACCTGCTTCTATTAACTGTTGGGCTTTATTTAAGGCGGCTTCAGGAGTTTTTAAATCAATACAGAGAATCGGCGACTCTGAAGGCAAAAGATTTAAATCTGATAGTTCTTGTTTAAGATAGTGAATGTTTTGCCATAGTTTTTCTCGTCTGGTATATTCCTCTTTAACTATCTTAATTGCTTCTTTTGCTGCCGCCGTATCCCCAGGAGATAAAGCTGTGGTATAAATCCAACTAGGAGCGCGATTACGTAAAAAATCAATTAAAGATGCGCTACCTGCTACATAACCCCCAAGACTGCCTAGAGCTTTGCTGAGTGTACCGATTTGAACTAATTCTTTGCCCGTACAATTAAAGTATTCGACACAACCAGCACCAGTATGACCCATGACTCCCGTAGCATGAGCTTCGTCTACCAGTAGCATACAAGCAAATTCTTCAGCAATCGCCATTAATTCAGGTAAAGGACATAAATCCCCGTCCATACTAAAAACACTATCGGTAGTAATGAGACAATGGCGGTACAAAGTGCGATGAATTTCTAGCTTGTGGCGTAAATCTTCTATATTGTTATGCTCATAATCGATAGTCTTTGCCCCACTCAAGATTGCACCTTTTTTAAGACTAGAATGATTATATTGATCCCCGAAAATCAAATCCTTTTGCCCGACCAATGCGGCTACTGTACCTATGTTAGCTAAATAGCCAGAACTAAACACCAGAGCATCTTCTGTCTGTTTAAGAGCAGCGATCGCGATTTCTAGTTCGCGGTGTAATTCTCGATGTCCGCTAAGCAACCTCGAACCAGTGCTACCAGTACCATAAGCTAAAGTTGCATCAATAGCAGCTTGGATTAATCTTTGATCTCCTGCTAACCCCAAATAGTCGTTGCTGGCAAAATTAATTACAGGCTTTCCTGATAATTCTACTATTGCTCCTGGGCGACTGGCGATCGCTTTAACAGAACGATACCAATTAGCCCGATGAATAGTTGCTAAAGATTTATCTAACCAACTGTAAGGATTTGTCGACATGAGATAATGTTATCAAGATAAAATAGCGATCGACAATTAATTGACCGCGGAATGCGTTGTTGACCTTAAATTCCAGATTAATTTTAAATTAAGAAAATAAATATGTCTGAACCAATTACTCCCGCTATTAGCGATCGCATTTGTAAGCACATGAATGACGATCATAGTGATGCGATCTCTTTGTACGCTAAGGCATTCGGTGGTGCGTCTCAAACCGAAACTGCAACTATGGATTCTATCGATCCAGAAGGGATGAATATTTCTGCTCAAATTGCTGGGCAAACAGTACCCCTTAGAGTGAAGTTCGATCACACCCTCAAAGATGCGGAAGATGCCCATCATACTCTAGTCGCAATGATTAAACAAGCAAAAACTAAAACGGCTTAAATCTTGTCGGCAGAGATAATTAGTTAGTCACAGCAACATTCATACCAAAATTGAATAATTGGCATCCTCCCTCAATTTATTGAGGGATTCCTAAGACTTACGACCTTAAGTCGATGCCACTTTTTTGCATCGCTCCTGTGCTGCCCTACCTTCGTTAATGCCTAATTGGGAATTGGCAATAAAGGACTTTACTCGCAGTGGTGGTTACTATCAACTCTACGAACGTATTTTTTTGATTGATAAACCAACTCTTATTCTCTGGGGAGAAAAAGATGATGTGTTGGGAACGGAAGCTGCTTATCAATTTAAAGATGCGAGCGCTAATTCTCGATTAGTTTGGTTGCCAGGGGTAGGTCATTCACCACAATGGTCACAGCCTCCTTTAGTAGCAATGCAGATTCTTAAATTTATTAATGCTTGAGCGAACATAAATCTTTTTCGAGGGCAAATCTCCAACTCTTGACCCTCTAAAATCTTTGGCTGCTTAGTTTTGGGTAGCGATTGCGCTCCGCGCAGTGGCGGAGCCAATCGCTTTTATGCTGTTTTAACAAAGCGAATAATTTCTCTAACATGACTTAAAAATTGACTGTCTTCACTAACCAAAGCGATCGCGTTTTTAGCTTCTCTAGATAGTTGTTCGTGTTCGACTGTATTTTTAGCTTGATACTCTTCTAGTAATGCTTTTTGACGTGCTAGCTGATGGCGATTTTCAAGAGATGCTTGTTGTTGTTTACTGACCAAAGAATCGGGATTTTTTGAATCTAGTAGGGATTCTATTTTTTCAATTCTGGAGTATCGTACCAAAACGCGCTACATATGCGGAGCGGTATCCTTTAGGACATCTTGACCATGCGGAAGCGGGATTTAAAATCCCGCTTCCGCGCTGGAGTGCATTCGGCACCTCTAAGTCATACTTACGGTGCAGTTCGACATAGTTCATAACGTAGTCTTTTATTGGTTATTAATAGTTTTTACTATGTCTAAAATTCCTGCCAAGCGATCGCTACTTGTTGAAAAAAATTTAACGTCTATCTTCAATGACATAAACATCAGGACGACTATAACCTGCTCGATTGGGTTTGTGCATCGAGACGGAAAGAACTTGAATACGAAATTGTCGTGCTATGATTCAAGGATATAGCTGGTATGGTGATGAACTAATTCCCGATCGC